>Ga0102938_10000150_pt1 | contig 46278 bp, 37 predicted proteins | sample SalPonR2_B_D2_MG_FD_84516 | JGI IMG/M metagenome (GOLD analysis project Ga0102938, IMG submission 84516) | Salt pond soil microbial communities from South San Francisco under conditions of wetland restoration - Salt Pond MetaG R2_B_D2_MG | ecosystem: Environmental > Aquatic > Marine >...
GCACAAGCAATTGAAGGTGGAGGTGGTCAGCGAGGTCACCGTTGCCCCTCCGCCCGGTTTAGTGGAGCAGCCAATTGCTTGGCAAGCGGTGACGGATGAATTAGCCGATTCGTCGGACGCGGCGACCCTCGCGGCCAAGGAGTTCTGTTACGAATCACCGATGATTCCGGTCCGACCCGCGTTCGCGGAATATGCCGAGCCCTCTTTTGCGGCCAACACCGATTTTATTGATGCCGTTGTCGATTTGACGAAGCGAGTGAATGCCGATTTTCGTTACGACACCAGTGCGACGAATGTCGACACCAGCACCGCAGATGCTTTCGCACTGCGTGCGGGAGTTTGCCAAGACTTTGCTCACGTCCAGATCGCTTGTTTGCGGTCGTTAGGTTTTGCGGCGCGATACGTCAGCGGTTACTTGCGGACGATTCCCAAAGCAGGGCAAGAGCGCTTGATCGGCGCGGACGAATCGCACGCTTGGATCAGCGTCTATGGCGGGTCGGAATTAGGTTGGATCGATTGCGATCCGACCAACGCTTGTTTGGTCAAAGCCGACCATGTGCCGATTTGTATTGGGCGGGATTATCGCGACGTCAGTCCGATGCGTGGGGTTGCGATCGGTGGTGGCCAAACGTCGCTGTCGGTCAGTGTCGACGTCGCGTTGCTGTCGTGAATCAACGGTCGCAGTTAATCCGCCGAACGTTTCAGTTCCTCGAGGCGTTCTTCGGCAACCATCACCTGAGCCTGCACGCTGTCGTTGGTGCGATACAGCTCAAGGATGCTGTTCCAGATCTCTTTGGCTTCGAAGACGCGGCCCGCGCGGAGCAATTTGTCAGCTTCGGCTAGTTGTTCACGAAGGATACGCTCGGCAGCGCCGCCACGAATTCCCGCCGCTTCGATTTCGGCAATCTGCCGTCGCGCCAGATTGACGAACACGCGTTGATCCTCTTCGCCGTCAAACAGAGTCACCATGCTGCGGTACTTGTCGATCGCGGTGGATGGATCGCCGAATTGTTCGTAGCGTTGGGCTTCGGCATACAACCGTTCGGCTTCGTTACGGAGTTTAAAGCCACGTCTTAGTTTGATGGTCAATGCGTGCTCCGCTTCGATCATTTCGACACGATCGATTTGCTCTCGCGCCCAAATGGCATGTTTGCCATCGGGAAAGCGGCGGAGGATCGCGTACAGGTATTGGTCTTTGGCTTGGACCATGTCGATCCGTCCACCATCCTCGAGCAATTTTTCGCCACGTGCGCGGAGTTGGTCCTCATTCAGTGGCCACATCAACCAGCCGACGATGACGCACAGCCCCATCAGGATCAAAACCAGAAACCACGGGCGTTCCCAAAAGGGAGCCGGAGGTTCGGGAGCTTTTTCTAATTCTTGGCTGGCGCGGCCGAGCAGTTCCCTCGCCTCTTTACTGTCGGCGTGGACACGCAGCGGACTGAAGCCTGCCGAGACATGTTCGGCAACACCTGTTCCCTCGGCCGCACGACGTCGGACTTCGCGGAGTGCCAAGATGACCGCTTCGGCGCTGTGAGGACGTTGCAGGGGATCCTTGTGCAGCAGTTGCTCGACGACGGCGCTGAGGAACGTGGGGCATTCAAAAACTTCGGTCGATACGTTGGGAGGGACTTGGTGCAGCGCGTTGGTGGTCATCTCTTCTGGCGTGCTGCCGTTGATCGGATGCCGACCGGTGAGGGCGAAGAAGAGGATCCCACCGAGCGCATACAGATCGCTCTTGGGCGATGCCGAGGATGCGTCGGGAAAGGTTTCTGGAGCCCGGTAGGCGTAGTCTTCGATCGTCGGGACGCGTTGGGAGCGAAAAACCGACGTCGCGCGCGCGGCGCGGAAATCGACGATTACCGGCGAGAGTCCCGCCATGCGGATTTTGTCCGGTTCCAAACCACCATGTAAAACGGCGCGGTCATGCGCATATGCAAGGGCTTCGGCTAAAGGCTCGGCCAGATCGAGCACGGCTTGCCAGGGGTAGCTGCCACGGTCTTCGATTTGTTCGCTCAGCGATTGGCCATCGATCAATTCATAAGCTAAGTAAGCGTGATTGCCTTCGAAGCCCCCACCATAGCACCGTGCGATCGCAGGCTGACGCAGCTTTTTCAGCGTCTCCCACTCTTCCATGAATTCGCGTTTGGCTTCGGGGGTGCCCCCGAACGGAACCGAGAACAGCTTGAGGGCGATACTCTTGCGTTGCTCCACATGCACCGCTCGCCAGTAGCTGCTGGCCTCGGACGATCGTCCGAGAGGCGATTCAATCGCGAGGGGGCCGAGTCGAGAAAGGGGCATGAGCTAAGTCGCTAGGCAGACGAGAGAAACCGATCAACGAAGAAACAGGCTGCGGCGAAGATGCCATCGCTAGCCGGTAAGATACCATTGTGATCCGTATCGATGCCCGTTGCGAAGGGGAAGGCCGCGAGTTCGTTTGCAAACCGGTTTCGGGAAGACGGGTGTACGGACGCTCAGGTGGGTTGAAACGCGCACGGGTCAACTGGCCACATCGTCGTCCTCGTCGAAGCTGAAGGGGATCGCGATCGCCCCGCCAATCACCAGCCCGATCAGTAACCGGTGCATCAAGGCACCGTTTGGATTCTGCCCCCGAGCGATCGTGGCGCGGCGCGAGACCTCGATGGTTCGCTCACCTTCGGCAGCAGCCGGTACGACGCGGAGGAAAGCTGCCGCCTCGGTGGACGCGATTTCGTAATCTCCCGGTTTTAGCGGGCCCAATGTAAACGCTCCCGTAGGGCTGCATCTTGCACGTTGGAGCGGACGACCGTGTTGGCCGAGCACGACGTACTGGCCCCCGGGGGCTACAGCGTCCATTGGTACGACGCCGTGCAGCATCCGCTGGGTATCGAGTTTCACGATCACGCGCGGCGGGTTGAGCTCCGCCAACGTTGGCTGGTGGGGGTCGCTTGGCGCAGGAGCTTGCGCGGAGAGGTGCGGCGTCATCGCGCTGACAAACATCGCCAACATGACCAGCCGACAGGTAAGCTGTTGCAGGGAATCCGTCATAGCAAAGCTCGATCGATCAACATCCGAGGTAGCGACAATGCCAGCCCACCACAGGCAAGAGTGGACAGGATAGGCCAAGGCAAATCCTCAAGAAAAGAGGAGTTTTTCAGTTTTGAAGGCGGACACGCCGTTGGTGGTGGTGCCACTCGCCTTGGCGGAAGAATCTGTCAGACGCGTCTGTCTGCCGGTGCGCGTACGAAAGTTTAGGGGCCGCTGTTGGCGGCGCGACGCGATTCGGCGAGGGCCAATTGTTGCAGCTCGGGAGTGAGTAATGGCAGGGCCAAGCGGTAGGCCGTTTGGCTGCGTTCCCCGTGCCCTGCGGCATGCAATTTTCTCGCATGGCGGACCAGCGCTTTGCCGGCTTCGATTTGCGAAGGCGTGGGGGACGGGGGTGCGGGGGCTGGGCGCGAAAACGGCAATGCACGCGCGGATTCCTTGGCTCGTTCGCGTGCGAGAAATTCCTCGGGCGTGCCACCGAGCAACTGACGATCGATCTCTTGGTGATCGATGATTGTGGCCGAAATCGACATGCCACTCGATCCGATCGTCGAACCAAAGGAGGAGCCGAAGGGGCGGAATCCACGTCGAGAGGAACCGCTGGCGTAGGTGCGATTGCCCCCTAAATAAACCGAGCCGCCGTCGGGAACCAAGACGCTGCCGCGGTACTGAAAACGGTTCTGCGTGGGGAGCAAGACGACTTGGCCATGGGCGACCGAAGCGGGCATGCAGAGCGGGCCGACGACCGTCATCCACAGCAGAACGAAGCACGATCGAAGCATGGCAATCCTCACACCCAAAGGTAAAACAGAAAACCTTGATGTATCGTAGTCGATTGCAGACGCGGCAGTCCAGTTTTTGGCAGCTTAAATGTAGAACATCGCTGCGGATGGTTCAGCGCAGCGGATCGCCAGATCGCTCAGCCGGGTTTGTGCCAGGGTCTCGCGAAACGCTTCGCTGGCGCGTTCCCAGACCGCACGCAGCACCTGCGCTTCGGCCGTATCGTCATCGCCACCACCGCAGCCACTTTCGCGATAGCCGATCTGTTGGACAATATCCAGCAGCGTCAATTCGGTGGGCTGGACCAGCAAGCGATAGCCACCTTGTGCCCCACGCGTGCTGGTCACCCATCCGGCGGCCTTTAGCTGCTGTAGGATCTGCACTAGAAACGGCTGCGGGATCCCATGTCGCTGCGTGATTTCTCGCAACGCGACCGGTTTGTCACCGCGGGTCTGGGCGGCCAGTTCAAGCATCGCCAGGCAAGCGTAATGGACACGAGCGGGGATTTGCATCGGAGCGACTCCTCGGAAGTAACAGCAGCGTCAGCGGTTCGCAGTCCTAGGAAGTGTGAAGCCCACATTCGGTTTTCTGGAATCCGCTCCAGCGACCGGCCCGTTCGTCTTCCCCAATCTGCACGACGCGCGTGCAGGGTTGGCAACCGACGCTGGGAAACCCTTTATCGTGCAGTTCGTTGTAGGGGATGTTTTCCTTGCTAATCAAATTCCAGACTTGCTTTTTGGTCCAGTTCGCCAGCGGGCTGATCTTGACCAATTGAAACTTGCGATCCCAGCCAACGATCGGGGCCTTGGCGCGGTCAGGGCTTTGGTCGCGCCGGATGGCACTGGCCCAAGCGTGCCAGCCGCGAGCAGCATCGTGCAGCACCCGAATCTTGCGATCGAAGCAGCAGCGGTTAGGATCCGTTTTGTACAGCGGTCCCCCGTGCAACTTTTCATAGTCCTCGACCGACAGTTCGGGACGTTTGAATTCGACTTCGATCCCGTACCGCGATTTGACCGTCTCACGCAGGGCCAGCGTTTCAGCGAACTGATAGCCGGTCTCCAGATTGAAAATCGGCGTTTCCGGAGCGATCTCGGACAGCATGTGAATGATCGTCATGCCCTCGGGGCCAAACGCGGTCGCCATCGTGAACTTGGGAGCAAACCGGTCCACGGCCCAACGCAAAATCTCTTGGGGGGTCGCCGATTCAAGCTGCTCGCTTTCGGCAGCCAGTTCGTCCAGAAAAGCGTCCGTGGGGACCAGCGGAGGATCGGCCGCCAGGGCTCCACGCGAGGCATCTTCGGCAGGATCTTCCGTCCGTACCTGTAGCGTTGAGGAAGCGGTCGGCGGCAACCGTGCCGAATCCGAGTCGGGCAGCGCGGCGGTCGGTTGTGAGGTCGATTGCGGTTTGAGGGCCATCGCAGCAGTCTTTCAAGACGGTGACAGAACGCGAGTGCAGCAGGTCATGAGCACAAAGGGTACATACATGATCCAGATAGTCAAGTATCGTCGGTTGCCGCCGTCGGGTTGAGCGAAAAAGGAGGCGGTCGACTGCATAAAAAAACCCCGCGCTGCGTGGCAGCGCGGGGCTGGGTCGCGTTGGAGCGTCGATTTGTGGAGCTGACTAGTTTTCCAGGTCGACGTCGATTTTGGCCTCTTGAGCGGCCTCGCGCAGTTTCGTCAGGGCGCGTGCTTCGAGCTGGCGGATCCGTTCTTTGGTCACCCCCATCTCTTCGCCGACTTCCTTCAGCGTCAGCGGTTCGCTGCCTTTGGCGAGGCCAAAACGAGCGCTGATGATCTTTTGTTCACGATCGTCCAGCCGGTTCAGGATCCGGCCGACTTCGCGCTGCCGCTGTCGTTGCGTCGATTCTGCGAGGAACGGATTGCTCCGGTCGTCGCTCTGGGCCAAGAACAGTTCCTCGGCGGTCGTACGGAATCGATCACGATGCTTGAATTCGGTCGGAATCGTCCGAGCGAAGTTCTTCATGATCGCCCAGGTCGCGTAAGTGCTGAATTTATTTCCGCGACCATAGTCGAACTTTTCGGCGGCGCGGATCAGCGACATGTTGCCATCGCTGACGAGTGCAAAAAAGTCATCCGTACTGCTCATGTGTCGTTTCGCGATCGAGACGACTAGGCGCAGGTTGGCTTGGACGATTTTGTTTTTCACCGCCACGGCCGATTCGTACAGACGATGGATTTCGTCCATCGTCTGCGCACGATCCTCGCACCGATCCAAAGTCCCCCGCAGTTGGTGGGCTTTGTGTTTGAGGTAGTTCATCTTGCGAAATAGGTGATGTTCCTGTTCGCGATTCAGCAGTGGCACGTCGTAAAGAGCGGCCAAGTAGGGAGGCAAGCCCGACGGCACCCGTGGCCGTCGCGTCGCCTTGTCGGCCGCCGGCATGTCGCCCAAGAACTCCGCTTCGCGCGATGCGTCTTCGAAGTCCTCGTTGTACATGTAGTCGAGCGGCAGTTCCATCGTGCGTGCCATCCGCACATCCAGCAAAATGCGTTGGATACTACTTCGCGAGCGTCCGTATCGCTTGCACAACTGAGGCACCGAAGTGCCCCGATGGAATTGCTGAAAGATCGACCGCTTGTCTTCCTCGGTCAACGTGCCGCGGTGGTTTGGAAAGATCGCCAGGGCTGAGTTTTGCTTGTCAAAATTCTTCAGCGTATAACGCACCGTTTCCGGGCTACGGTTCATCTGAACGGCAAGTTGGCGAGTCACTTCGGACAGCGTCGCGCCATCCTCGGCCAGTTGCCTTGCCCGCTCGATGATTTCCCCCTTCTCTTCTTCGGTCAGTTGACTGAAGCGCTCACCACGACGGATTCGGGCGCGGTTCGCAGCGATAAATCGGTCCACGCTACTTTGCAAGAATCCAACGCGTTTGCGACCGCCGACTAGAAACCGGCGGCTGACCAGCCCCTGATCGCGCCAGCGACCGATAGTCTTGGTCGAGACATTAAACATGCGGCTGAGGTCGCCCACGGTGTGGACCGGTTCGGCCGCGTCTTCCACGGCCACGTCGGCCGCTTCGGACATATCGTCTACTAACAGCCGCAGATCGTGCCTCAGGTCGACCCCTTTCATGGTGCGACGAGTGGACCGTTCTGGACGGTAGTCGGTAACCCGAAAGCAGACGAAGTCGAACGAGTAATCACGTGCGTCATCTAACTCTGCGAGCAGATTCTCCGCCCGTGAAGCTTGTTCCAGCTTCTTCGCTCGGGGTGCAAAGCGGACCTGTTGGTCACGCAGTTCTTTAATATTTTGGTCGCGATATTCTTCGTGCATCGCACTATTTTCCCAGTCAAGGAGCATCGTATGTCGAATTCTTCCTTGCGACCCCGGCGGGTCGCTCGACCGATACTCAGACAGCCCGGGGAGTCCTTCGTCTTGAAGGCCTGAATCCTTAAAACCGAAGATCACTGGCTGGCACAACCGTGGCGAAGGATCCGCTACGCATTCGCTGCCCTGTTCTCTCCAACACCGTCCGGCTCCTTGCCGACCGGTTCACTTATGTTACGCGTAAACCGCGCCTCACAGTTCTCTAGTCATAGACTCAAAATCTGCAAATTGGTTCGACAAAAAGGCATAAGTTACCTGAAAGTCGAGTCTTACGTCGTTTGCGTCGGGAAGCGTATAGGCACTGAATGGTTTGTCTGCCGTGACGCTTCGTACCGACTGACCAATCTATATAGAAAATTTGGGGCCAACGGGTCAAAATCGCGTTGGATTGTGCCGCCCGCGGTGCCTAAGTCCTTCTGTGGAAACCGGTTACGCATTTCTCCTGAGTTTGGGCTCGGTTCCTAGTAGCTATTCGGTTTTGAAAAAGCTTCATTGGTTTGAAAAGAGTGCGTCATTTTGATTTCCTCGTCACTGCCGAATTGACAGCCTCTCTTGCTTTGCAAGCAGAACTTGGTTGATCTTTGAACAGGCTCGCGAGTCCGAAGTTGCGGCCTTGGCAGAAGCCAAGTCAATTTTTTTGGATGTCGGAGGCCGTTTCAGACGATCTCCTGAGTGGGGTGCGGCGGTGTTTCTGCCAAGCCCACCTGGGACGGCGGGCTGGTCGGTAGCCGGCATTCTGGAAATCCTTTCAATGCGATCTTGTCAATCGAAGGCAGAATCAATGATTCGACGACGTCATTTCTTGCTCGGCAGCGCGGCTCTCGCTTCATTGGGAGCCTCGCGTCCTGCGTTGTTGTGGGCGGATGAGGCCAATGCGGAAGCTTCGCAAGGAAAACCGGTCATGCTGCGGCCCACCACCACCGAGCTGTACCGGGTTCGGATGGAGATGGCCATCCAGGGCAACATCCATCTGGCCGAGAACGAATTGGTTTCCAAGCAACGCAGCCGCCAGGTGCCGATCGACTATCAGTCGGTGCTGGATTACGAAGAGCGTCTGTATCGTAGTAATGACCAAGAAGTGGTTGGAGCCCGACGCTACTATCACGAAGCGTCCAGCGAAGGCAAAACGGGGGGGACTCCGAATCAGATCGAGCTCCGCAAGTCGGCTCGGCAGGTTGCCACGCATCTTGGCAAAGGCCACAGTGTGACTTACGCGTTGCAGTCGTATTTGACGCACGAGGAGCTCGATCTGCTGGAAATTCCGGTCAACAGTTTGGCCGTGGACGGCGTGTTGCCGGCCCAACCGTTAGCCGTCGGCGAGCCCTTCACCGTCAATCAACAGGCTTTGCAGCGGATGCTCGACTTGGATGGTTTGCAGGCCAGCGACGTCAGCGGCAAGCTGGTCGCGGTGGAGAATCAGGCGGCACGACTGGAACTGCAGGGCACGGTTCAGGGATCGGTGGCCGGCGTTCCGACGGTGATCGATCTGGCCGGTAAGCTCACCTTTGATCTTCAACAACGCACCTGTACTTGGGTCGCGATGGCGATTCGTGAACGGCGCGAAATCGGCAAGGCGGAACCTGGTTTTGAAGTCGCCGCGACCGTCAAAATGATTCGCAAGCCGCTGCAAGAAACGGTGGCGGTCGACGGAGTCCCTTTGGCCGACAAGCCCCGTGCCGATCGGTTGCTGGTGAACTTATACAGCCCCAGCGGTCGCTACGGCGTGTTGCTGGACCGCCGCTGGCAGATGATCACTCAGACTCCCAATTTGTCGACAATGCGGATGGTTGAGAGCGACCGGGACATCGCACAGTGTGATATCCGGCGGCTGCCGTCGCTCAAGCCGGGTCAGCAACTCACGATGGAAGCGTTGCAATCTGACGTCCAGCGTTCATTGGGGACGCAATTCAGTGAATTCTTAAAGGCGGTCGAAGAGACCAACAGCAGCCAACTGCGGATCATTCGGATTCATGCGTTGGGGGCCGTTGAAGGGGTCCCTGTGCAGTGGGTATTTGCCCACTGCAGCGACGATCAAGGAGGGCGGCTGCTCGCGACGTTCACGATGGCGGCCGAGAACGTGGAGACCTTTGCGGGGGCCGACGAGCAGTTCGTGCAGTCGCTGCGGTTCCTCGAGTTGCCCTCCCCACAAACGGCACCGAGCGAACAAAGTGCGCAGTTGAAAGCCACGGAAACGAATTCGCAGCGATAAAATCAGAGCCTTTTCGGGGATTGGCAGTTAAACTATAGCGGTCCGAACCGTTCGGTTCGGTCGCTTGATCTTCTTGTCCACCCCGACCGCTGGTCCCGAATCATGTTGTTGTTTGTCCGTTTCTCCACCGCCATGGCGCTCTTGGGTTGTGGCCTGTTGGCCCCAATGCCCACAACGGTGGCTCAAGATTTTGGTGTTCAGGGGCAACCGCTGCCTGAAGTTCGCGTCGAATCGACCCGTTTTGCACCGGGAACGGTGACGGTTGTCCCTCCGCAGCCCACGGCGGAGGAGACCTTTACCGGGCCTATTTCGCTCCGCGAGTTCATCAACGCGCATCCCGAGATCGCCTGGAAAGCTCCCGATTTTAAAGATGGTCGTCCCTATAGCGATCCGCGGACACGCACCCTGCCGGAGATGGCTCAGCAGGTGATTTTGCGACGCGAAGTTTATTGCATGGAGTTCTCCTTCAAGCCGTTGCGGCAGATTTATGTGGACGTGCCGCAGCCCGACGGGCGGATGAAGCGGAAGCTGGTCTGGTATATGGTGTACCGGGCCCGTTACTTGGGGGGCGACCTGCGGGCCGCCGCGGATAGCCAAACCGATTCGCCGTATGGCCGCATCGAATCGATCAGTTACAAGTCGCGTCGCCTATTTCCGCTGTTCGTGTTGGCGAATCAAGCCACCGGCAAGGAATACCTCGATCGCATCATGCCGGCGGTAAAGGACAAAATTGCCAGACGTGAGAAAATTACCGCTCCACTGCACAATACGGTGGAGATCGGTTCGGTGCCGATTCCACGCTCTACCGATGAAGCGGCTCCCGGCGTGTGGGGGGTGGCGACCTGGGAAGATGTCGACCCGAATATCGACTTCTTTTCGGTCTACGTTTCAGGATTGACCAATGCGTTTCGTCGTGACGAGGATGCCGATGGAAATGTCCAGTTGCCCAAGAAAGTTCTGCAACTGAATTTTTATCGGCCTGGCGATACCGTTCGGCAAACAGACGATGAAATCCGGTTTGGCATCCCCGCTTACACCAATGAAGAAGAACAGGGGTACATTCTGCGGCAGTACGACCTCGATAAGCGGCTTGATTACCAGTGGATTTACCGCTAATCTACCGACTCAAATTATTCCGGCTCGCGTCAATTCGCACAGTCCATAGGCTGTTTGAGGCACTTGAGCCGAACAAATAACAATCTGACAGCAAATCACCCCACACCCAACCAAGTAGTACGATGGCACATAAGAAAGGACAGGGCTCCAGCCGCAACGGTCGCGACAGTAACGCTCAGCGTCGCGGAGTAAAGCGATTTGGTGGCCAACAGGTTACGCCGGGCTGCATTTTGATCCGCCAGGTGGGCACCAAGTTCCATCCTGGACAAAACGTAGGAATGGGTAACGATTATACGCTCTTTGCTTTGACCGAAGGGGTCGTGCGATTTGATCGCAAAGGCCGCCGCGTGAACGTGGACGTGGCGTAAAGCCCGTTCATTCGCTGCGTCCTATTCAGTTTTTGCATTGGGCCGATTTGCGCTTTTATCGCGCGAGTCGGCCCTTTCTTTTTGGACGGAAGTCATGTTTGTCGACCGAGTCGAAATTCAACTAGAAGCGGGTAAGGGGGGCGATGGCTGCTCGAGCTTTCGCCGTGAAATCTATATTCCCAAAGGGGGCCCCGATGGCGGTAACGGCGGGCATGGTGGCAGCATCGTCCTGACGGCGCGCTCCGGGGTCAACAGCTTGTCCGCGTTTGCAGGCCGGCACTTTTGGCGAGCCCCCAAGGGGATGCCGGGACAAGGTTCCGGATGCCACGGGCGGCGCGGCAAGGATCTGCATCTGAACGTCCCGCCGGGAACCGCGGTGATCGATGCCGAACAAGGGTTCGTGATCAAGGATCTGATCGAACCGGGAGATTCGATCGTCATTGCGCGCGCCGGTAAAGGCGGTTATGGAAATATGCATTTCAAGAGTTCTACCAATCAAGCGCCGCGGCAGTGTACGCGCGGCGAGCCCGGTGAATCGCGAGCCGTGATTCTGGAGCTGAAGTCGATCGCCGATGTCGGTTTGGTGGGCAAGCCTAACGCGGGCAAAAGCACTCTGCTGAGCCGCTTGTCCAAGGCGCGCCCCGAGATCGCCGATTATCCGTTCACCACCAAGCATCCCAATTTGGGAATGGTCCGCGTCGACGCCGAGCGGTCGTTCGTACTGGCCGATATTCCCGGTTTGATCGATGGCGCCAGCCAAGGGGTCGGGTTGGGGCACGAGTTCCTGCGGCATGTCGAGCGGGCCGGAATTCTGCTGCATCTGGTCGAGCCCGAGCCGACCGATCAAACCGATGCACTGGAGAACTATATCTCCATTCGTGGCGAGCTGGACGCGTACAGCCAGGAGCTGGCCGGACGCCCCGAAATTGTGGCGGTCACCAAAGCCGAGTTGCCCAGCAGTCTAGCTGTCCAGCAGGCGTTGGCCGAACACTTGGACCAGCCCGTGCATCGCATCAGTGCCGTCACCGGAGCCGGTTTGCGAGAGCTGCAACACGAGGTCGTCGCTGCCTTGGACCGCATGCGGCCCGAACTGCCAGCGGAGGAACTTCCTGCGGCGGATGGAAGCGAACCGGACAGGGCCGACAGCGTGCCCGAGGCCGCGGAATCGGTTTCGCCCGCCAAGCCACCGCGACGTTTGCCACCGCATCTCGCGGGACCGACCGCAGAGCTCTCCAATGAGCACCAAGCGAAAGATTATTCCGAGGACGCACCGCGGTGAACCGGCGACGTGTGGCGGTCGATCTCGGCAATACGCGAGTAAAATGCTGGGGCCCAAAACGAATTGGAGCGCAGGCACCGCTTCGCTTCGAGAGCGCGTTGCACGGCGATGGTTGGTTGGAGGCGTTGCTCGCCTGGCGGGCCGCCCCGTTTTTCAGTGACTCGTCTGGCGATTTACACCGTCCCGCGACCGCTGACGCTTCGGTGGAGTGGCTGGTCGCGAGTGTCAATCGTCAAACGGCCGCACTGATTCGAAAGCAGATTGAACTCCGGTTCACCAGCGATGTTTGGCACGAATTGAAAAGCACCGATGTGCCGATCAAGACTTCTTTGCATGCGCCCGATGCGGTGGGAGTCGATCGCCTGCTGGCAGCTTGGGGCGCCTGGACCAAGCTGCAAACAGCGGTGGTGATCGCCGACGCTGGATCGGCGCTGACGGTCGATTGGGTCGACGCGTCAGGCACCTTTCAAGGCGGAGCGATCTTGCCGGGGATCGAAATGCAGCTCCAGGCGCTGGCCGATCATACGCCGGCGCTACAGGGGGCGGTGCGGCAGGTCGCCGCGGAGCACGCCGCAGGCGCCCTGCAAGCCCCAGGATATCCAGGAACCGATACCGTGGCGGCGATCGCAACGGGGGTCTACACCAGCGTTGCGGCGACGATTGAAGCCTTCACCACCCGGGTTCGTCAGACCTGTGACGCGGAAGTTCCTTTGTGGTTGACCGGCGGTGATGCGGCCCGGATCAGCCAGGGGGTTCGAGTACCGCATGCCGTTGATAGTCGGCTGGTCGAGGAGGCCATTTGGGCTGTGATAGCCTCGAAATCGTTGCCTTAACGGGCTTTATTGCCCAAGTCGGGTTATGATAGAGAGAAAGGAACTTGGGAACATTTCGGGAAAAATCGGGAACGGCATGCGCGACAAGCTGACAGAAATTCTGGGCATCGATCCCCGTTGCGAGAAACCCAACGCGTACGAACTGTTCGGGCTGGCAACCGGAGAGTCGGACGTCGACCGCATTCAGGCTGCCATTGGGGCAACGGTTCAGCGGTTAAAGCAGCGGCAAGACTCCACCGATGTTGCGACCTGGAAACGGGCTGCGCTGGCGGTCAGTAAAGCGAAGAAGCTGTTGGTCGAACCCGCGGCCAAATCGGCCTACGATGCCAAGCTCCGCTCCCATTCGGGTACCGGTTCCCACTTATCGAGCAATGCCGCGGCGGTCGCCACACAGCCTGGCAAAGGGCAACCTCGCAAAGTGCAACCTCGCAAAGGGCAACCTCGCAAAGGGCAACCTCGCAAAGTGCAACCTCGCGGTGAAGCGGCGCTCGATCCACTGCGAGGCCTGTTGCCGGCGATCGATCCGCTGGCTCCGTTCGATATGGATGCCGCCGCGCGACGTGCCGCCAACTCGCCTCGACGCGAACCGCCCCGACTGCCACCGGATGTCGACTTGCCTCCGAACATCCAAGCTCCGCCTCCAGTGGAAGTCGATGCGTCGAGTTTTGACGACGAGGTCTTGGAATTTGATGAAGCGGAGGCGGAAACCGAACCCGAGGATGGGCTCGATGCGCTAGCCGTGCCAAGCCCACCGAAGGTGTCCCGGGCACCTGTTCGGCGTCGACGTCGCGGGATGCCGGTGACGATGATCGTGATCGGCCTGCTGACGGTGACCATGTTGAGCGGCGTTGGGTGGGGGATATATCAGTTGGTCGAACGCGAGAAAACGCGTAACTCGCCTGCCGTTGCACAAGCCGACGTCGCTCAATCTGGTTCCAACGGCGCACAGCCAAACGCGGGCAATGCCGCGGCGGAAGTTGGTCCGCGAGTGGTCGACCCGGTGATGGGGGGTGGATCGTCGCCGCGTCGCGTGGCTGACACGCAAACCGATGACCGCGCGACGCGACAACCGCCGATGAATCGGGGCGGCAATGCATCCCCGGTCACAAACATGGGTGGCATGGACGGAAATGATGCTGCCGATGGTCCGCCGATGACGGAGCCACCGGGCAGGGAACAGGAGTCGATGATGGAGGTCACACCAGTGGTTGCACCGGAGCCGACGCGGCCTGAGCCGATGCAACCTACCGATGCGGAGATGCAGGTTGCCGACAAGGCCTTGCAATCGGCGGAAGCGGCGATTCGAAATCGCGATTGGAAACAGATGAAACCGCTTGCCGAGATGGCTCAGGAGGTGGCGGCAACGGATCAGCAGAAGACGATGGCTCAGCAGCTATTCGAGGTCGCAGATCTGGCCGATTATTACCGACAGGGGATCATCAAGGCGCTGGGCGATCTAAAATCGGGCAACACCTTTATGTTGACCGAGGGGGTCGAAGTTGCCGTGGTCGAAGCTTCCGCGACGGAACTGGTGCTGCAGGTCAACGGTCGGTCCAAATCGTTTCCGGTGGAAGAGATGCCTTTCGTGTTGGTGCACAAGCTGGGTACCTTTACGATGACCAAAGAAGACCCTGTCGTGATGGCGGCCAAAGCGGTCTACCAAGCCATCTCTTTGAAGGCGTTGCCGCAAGACCGGCAGCAAGCGGCACAGTGGCTGAAGGAGTTGCCCGCGGAGATCGAAGGCAGTCATCCTCACGAGATCGCTGTGACGCTCGAGCGTTTATTTCCCGCTTCCTGATCATTTCAAGCGAACACGTTTATTTATGGCTGTTACACGGTGGTCGGCCGACAATTTGCTCGATGCGATGATCCGATTTCCTTCGGTCAGCAACACCAGCAATCAAGCGGTGACGCAGTGGGTGACCGATCGGTTGGAAGAACTCGGGTTTCAGACCGAAACGATCGAGTACCGTGATGCCGCGGGTGTCAATAAGTGCAACGTGTTGGGACGCCGCGGTCCCGCGGGAGGCCCAGGCCTGGCCTATTTCTCGCATTCGGATGTGGTGCCGGCGGAGAACTGGCAGGGGCCAGCCGATGCGGCGGGCAGGTGCGATCCTTTTGAGCCGGTTCGTCAGTCAGGTCGCATCTACGGACGCGGAAGTTGCGACATGAAGGGCTCGTTGGCGTGCATGTTGGAGGCGGCGAGTCGCATTGATGGCGCACAGCAACAGTCGCCGTTGACGATTGTCTGCACCGCAGACGAAGAGGTCGGTTTTGAAGGAGCCCGCCAGGTGGCGCGGCGTTCGCGGCTGTTTCGGCAATTGGTCGCAGAGCAACCGGTCGCCGTGATTGGGGAACCGACCTCGATGCAGGTCGTTTATGCTCACAAGGGAATTGCCGGTTATCGCATCACCAGCCATGGCCGCGCAGCGCACAGCAGCACGCGTGAAGGGGTGAATGCGAATCTGGCCATGGTTCCGGTATTGGTGGAACTGAAGCGTTTATATGAGCAAAGCGAATCCGATCCGGCGCTTCGGCATCCCGATTTTGACCCACCGACGCTGACATGGAATTTTGGCGTCAGTGATCATGCGACGGCTGTGAACATCACGCCCGAGGTCAGTCGAGCCTGGGTTTGTTTTCGTCCCATGCCTGGCGTCGACGGCCAGCCATTGGTCGACCAGTTAGTTCGCTGTGCGGAATCCAACGGCTTGAGCGTCGAACCGCTCCATGGCGGGCCTCCGATTTGGATCGAACCGACCAGCGACTGCATTGTCCAAATGTGTCGCCTAGCGCGGTGTGCTCAGCCCCAAACGGTTTGCTACGGTACCGATGGCGGTCAATTCACCGAGCTGAAACAATTGCTGGTGTTGGGACCCGGCGATATCGCTCAGGCCCATACGGCGGATGAATGGATCAGCGAAACGCAGTTGCGCTCGGGCACCGAGATTTACGAAGCAGCGATTGCCCATTGGTGCGGCTGATCGGGCTTCGGCAGAACCGAGCATTGAACCGACAAATCAAGGAATCAAGCAATGCAAAACGAAGGGAGTTATCTTTGTGATGGATGCGGCGAAGAGATCGTGATTCCGCTCGATCCCAGCGGAGGTGTCTCACAAAGTTACGTCGAGGATTGTCCGGTCTGTTGCCGCCCGAGTGTGATTCATATCGATTTGTTCGATGAGGAATCGCCGCGGATCTGGGCCGAGCCCGAGCAGGATCGTTTTTAAAGCGAGGCCATTGGCCGGGTGCGGGCGATCAGTCGCCCGCTTCGAAGCGAGCAATTTGTTCGTGGAGATGCCACAAACCGGGTTCGTCTAGTAGGCAGAGTCGTTCGATCTGCAAGGCCGCTTCGACCTCTCCGCGTCGATACAGCACTTCGGCCAACGTATCGCGGTAGGAGACACTGTCGGGTTCCAGGAAACAGGCACGCTGCGACAGTTCGAAGGCTTGGTCGAGACGTTCGCCCGCCAGTGCGGCGACCCACGCCAAATTGTTGGACACCTGGGCGTCTTCGGGAAAGCGTTCCAGATGCTTCAGCCCCACTTCAAAAATCTGACCCAAGGCCGCGTTGGCTTCTTCATCAAGGCCCTGCTTCCGCAACGCGCCGAGAGTCTCTTCGGCCAAAGTGATGTTCATCGGGTAGAGCTGAAGCGAATCTTGCAGGTGTTTGACCACCGCAACCGAGTCGTGCTCCTCCGCCGCGGCGAGGGCTCGGAGGGCGTGATGTTTCGCCGGCAGGATCAAATATCCCCGGGCATAATAGGCACTCGATTCGAGCGTTCCGGACAGGGCCAAGTCGTTCCAGCGGGCCGACTCCAGCGGGTCATCGGTTTCCAGCAGCGAACCATAGGCCGCCGCGATCTGGCCAAAGTCCAACGTTTCGTCGCCACCAAACGCGGTGTACCTCATCAAGCGTTGCAAAGTTTCTTTGGCCAAATCTTGCTGCCCGATCTCGACTAGGTGTTCGGAAAATTCCTTGCGAACCGAGCCCGATGGGCAGCAGAGCATCCAGCGAATCAATTGCCGCTGTTTGTTGGCTTCGATTTCATCGCCCATTCGGTCGATCGCCGTCATCTCGCCGACCGCCGCCTTGAGGGCTGCCGTCAGATCCGCATCGGCCGTGTTGACGCGATGGCGCTGCGCTCGAAAACCACTATGGCGGTCCCAGATGCGTCGATAGATGGTGATCGCTTCACGCGCGTCACCGCTGGCCAATTCTAGATCGGCCAGACGCAGGTCCGCGTTGGAGTCGCCTGACGCCGAAAGCTGGGAGTAAATTTGTTTGGCATAGTCGGCCTGCCCAAGTTGCAAAAAGAAATCTGCCAAGGCCGCGTTGGCGTATCCGCGGCCAGTGATCACCAGTCGTCCGTTGACCCGACGAACGCTCGGTTTGCCACCCTGCAGGTGTCCGTACAGATCTTCAAATTGGCTGTCAATCTCTTGATCCCAGGGAGTTTCGCCTTGAAACAATTGATAAACCAACCGCAGCCGATCAGTGGCGGGCCAGTCCGGGTACATCTTCAGCGTCGCCTCCCAAACCGAAGCGATCGCTTTGGCCGATTCGTCGTCATAGCGTGCCATTTGTCGAATCAATCGATACAAGATGTTCGGCTCAATCGTCCCCTGCCCTTCGGCGGCGCTCAAGTCGATTGCCCAGTCGGTACGGCCCATGCTCCAGAGGGCCATCACCGCTTCATAGCGGGCGCGCGAAGCGTTCGTCGCGTTCCTTCCGTCGTTGCTCGGCGGTGCCTGTTCGTCCAGCATCGCCACCTGTTCGAATAGCTGGCGTGCCCGCACCGAATTGCCGACCCGCAGCATCAGCTTGCCGCCCATCAGCAACCGTGACATCGCATCGGTTTCTTCGTCCAAGCCTTGTGGGGTTCCGGCGGGTCGGTTGGGGGTATCCGCTGCTCGGTTCTGCTCGCGCCGAGCCGCTTCGAACAAGGCTTGCAGGTCCGCGGCCAAGTTTTGCGGATCGATATCCAATACTTCGAACGCCTCGTCAAAACGCCCTAGGTAGCTCAGCACCTCGGCGGCGTCGACAGGATTGGAATTCCGCAGGATCTTCAAGGCGGGCTCCACATAACCGTGGATGAGCAGGCAGCGCCAGCGCAAGTCGGCTGCCAGAAGCTCGGCCTGCCCCGCTCCAGGTAAACCGGTGGCGGACGATGCGGGGCCAGCCAACTTGGCGGCCGCCTGATCGGCCAGTGTTTCCTGCCCCCCACGCGTGGCAGCTACCAGTAAATCCGACCAATTCCGTGTGGCGATTAAACTTCCCGGTGTCGCCGCTTCGGCTTCTCGTTGCGATTCTCCGATCAGCTCTTCCCAATTGCCAAGCAAGATATGGCAAGCGCGGACCATGTCGTCTTGGTTCGTGTCTCGAGCGGTTTGCAAAGCTCGCTCGACATCGCCCAACACGGCCAGCACCAGGATCTCGGTCCGCGTTCGCTGGCGTTCCGGCCACCGCTGAGCGGTGGCCGGCAACAGGCCGTGTTGCTGCAGATCGAATCCAAGGTGAATCAGCAGTTCCGCACGGGCGACCGCCAACGCGGGGCTTTCCGTTGCCACCTGCAGCAGTTGCAGGAAAGCGTCCAGTTGATTCAATTCCACCGCGGTGCGGAGATAGAACGGAAAGCGTCGTTCAATCGACTCGCTGACGTCATTTCGCAATTGCGGTCCCGTCGCGGCACCCGATGCTTGCTCGACCGCCACAATCACCGCTTGGAACAGGCCTGCATCGAGCAGTCCTTCGAGGCGTTCAATTCCCTCGCTGCCTGATAGTTGACGCAGCACTTCGGGAGGTGTGTCGGGCAACAGGCCTTGCTGCCAACGATTCAGGATCCATCGGGCTCGAGCGGCAACTTCGGGATCAGGACTCCTCGCAGCACGCTCGACATCCTCTCGCGCCGTCGCTCGCTGGCTCCACAATTGTCGCGTCGCGTTCTGGCGCTGCGCATAATCGCGAGCTCCAAGATTTTCCAGTTCCGACTGGGCCGAGGCTCCGTGTGCTAAAAAAGCCAGCAGTAATAGCGATCCCCCCGTGGTTAGCCGAGAGATTGTCATCGCTTCCTTGATTGCCGCAGTGCAATATGTGAACACGAGAATCATCCGAGGAGTTAAAATTGTTTCCTTCAGTGTACTAGAGTCGCCCATGGGCGTCGCACGATTGCTCACGATTCAGGATAAGGATTTAAACATGCTGCGTTGGACTTTTTCACTCGTTTTGCTGGCTGTGGGCGGTTTCGCCAATGCGGCTGATAGTTGGCCCCAATGGCGCGGCCTGGACCAGAACGGGGTTGTGGAGGGAGGTGATTTTCCCGTCCAGTGGAGTAATGATCGGGGAATCGAGTGGCAGGTCGAACTGCCCGGCCGAGGTGGCAGTACTCCGGTGCATGCCAACGGCATGATTTTTGTCACCAGTGGCGTTGAAGGAGTAAACCATTTGATGGCAATTTCGGCCGCGGATGGTTCGGTGGCTTGGGACGTCGAATTGGGGCCCGAGCGGGTCAGTAAGCATGGCAAGAATCATCGGAAAGGGAGTGGCAGCAATCCGTCGGTCGTGATCGATGGAGATCGGCTGTTCGCCTACTATCGCAGCGGGGATTTGGCTTGCGTGACGACCGCGGGGGCCAAGCAGTGGCATCTCAACTTGCAAGACAAGTACGGCGAAGACACGCTGTGGTGGAACCTTGGTACGACACCGATCTTGACCGACAACGAAGTCGTGGTGGCGGTCATGCAAACCGGCGCCAGTTACTTGGTCGGGTTGAACAAGGAAACGGGCAGCGAATCCTGGAAGGTGGACCGCATGCTGGGGGCGCCCGAAGAGGCCGCGCAGAGTTACACCACTCCGCTGCGAATGGAAGTCGATGGGCGTCCCATCTTGGCCGTCTTGGGGGCCGATCACTTGACGTTGCATGACGCCGAATCGGGTAAGGAGCTGGCTCGTCTGGGAGGTTTCAATCCCGACGGTCAACGCTATTTTCGGTCGATCGCTTCACCCGTCGCAACGGGCAACACGATTGTTTGTCCTTACGCTCGCGGCGCGACGATTACGACGGTCGACGCGAAGCGGCTGTTGGCTGGGGAAGGCTCCGATGCAATCCTTTGGTTTCGCGATGACTTGGGAGCCGACGTCCCCACGCCGGCGGCGAAAGATGGCAAGGTATATGTCTTGCGTGACAAGGAGGGGGTCGTGTGTGTCGACGCTCAAACCGGCGAGGATCTGTGGACCGTGGAGTTGCCTCGTTCGCGAAATGGCTTTACCGCTTCACCGCTGGTCACCGAGAAGCATCTTTACGCAACCCGCGAAGATGGCACCACTTTCGTGATTGAACTGCAAACGGCAAAGCTTGTGCAGACGAACGAGGCCGGCCAAGGCAACGTCTTCACCGTGGCGAGTGTCGTGCCGATTGAGAACGACTTGTTGCTTCGCACGCCCGAGCAGTTGATTCGCATTACGGGGCAATAACGTTTGGTTTTTGTGGATGCCTAGAAGTCTTGGCGGCTGATCATCACGCCGCCAATCAGGAGCATCACCAAGGTGAAGCCGACGCAGGTTAGCACCGGTCGGCGAACGTTTAGTTGACTCCGTGTTTTCTCGGCGAAGAAGCCTTGGCCGAGTTCCTGCGAGGTTTCCCCGGAGAGGGCAGCCCGGACCGTTTCGGCGCGCAGTTCCCCCGTTTGTGGAATGATGCTGCGGAGCGGCTGGACGAAGTAATGATGGGCCAGACGCCACTTGGACAGACGCGGCTGGAGTTCAAAGACAGGCTCCCCGGCTTTGGCTGGCAAGGCGATCACCGAGTCGAGCGAATGCACCACCAGTAGATTCCCCGCGGCATCATAGTGCATCTGTTCCAGGGACTTGCTGGCGATCGGGCCCGGCAGCTTTGCGAATTGCGGAGTGCTCGCGACATCGATCAGCGATCCGGTGTGATTGCTGAACAACACGGCGAATCGAGGCTGTTGTGGATCGCCGGACATGGCGGCGATCTTCTGTGTTCCGGGGACGGCCAGTTCGCCTTCCGCGGCTAGCGTTTTTAAATCAAACAGTCGCAGCGGTTCCTCGTTGCGGCTGGTGATGACCATCGATTGACAGACGGCGATCTTGGTTTCTCGCGCGACGTTGCCGTCGACCTCTACCTTGGCCGCGACGGTCCATTTGGTTCGCGCCTCGTTGGGCGTCAAACGTGCGAGTAAACCGGCCGAATAGATGATCAGTTCGTCCGAGTCGAGAAGTTGAACCTGCGACGGCGACTGAATGAAAAAGTTGTCGGGCAGAATGGATTGAAACCCCTCGGCTTTGGGTTCCAGCATCCGCGCCAGTTCTCCCAAAAAACCACCCGCCGTCGTCGCTGCGGCAGGTTGTCCTTGGAGGGTTTCGGCACTGGCGTGGAAAATGCCGCCCGAACCGCTGGCCAGCACGCCGTTATTGGAAACCGACAACAAGTGGGTCGTGCCGCGCGGCAGTTTGGTGCCGCGACGTATTTTGAATTCTTCATCCGGTGTCAAAATCGCCAGCACGCCTTCGCCTCGTAGGCCGACGGGGGTCACGATTTTGCGTGTGGCGGCAAAGTCGCCTTCGCCCAGTGGGACCGGCCCCAGCACCAGATTCCCTTCGTAGTCCAGCAGTGGTGCGGTGTTCCATGTCTGCTCGGTGGCGTTCCAGTGGACCAGTTCGCCACCTTTGGTTGCCGCAAAGACCGTTCGTTGGTCCCCGTCGCCGTACACAGTTAGTTGCTCCAGGCGAGCCGGTTCGGCGACTAAGTCTTCTGTCAGGCTGCCGGCAAATCCGATGATACCGCAGGCGACCCAGAAACCGACTGCGACCAGCGCCGCGACAATCGAGGATTTCCAGCGGAGTGCGGCCAAGCAGGAGACGCTGTAGTAGACCATGAACAGCAGGATGTAGACTGGAATGCAATAGAACAGACCCTTCATCCACAGGTCAAACCGCAGGCCGAGGATCAGCCACACGCCGACTAGCAACGGCCCCACACACATCAGCATGAACGCACAGCCACCGAGGAACTTGGAGACATACAGCAGCGGTCGTGAGATCGGTTTGCTGAGCAACAGGTGCAGCGAGCCCGGTTGCAGCATGTCGGGCAAAATCGGTGCGGTGACCAGAATGCCCAAAACGACGCCGATGTACCCCAGCATCCCGTTCAGCACCAGCGGCAGCACTACCCCGGTGAGATACTGCTGAAACAGGTCGCGTGACAGCGGCCATTCGGCGGGAGTTTCAAGGGTGGCGTAGGTGATCGAAAGCGTTTTTTCGGGACGCGGGCGAATCGAGCCGCGGAGGCCCGCTTCCAGCCTTAAACGGGAGCGACGTCCCAGCAGCGAGGGACTCAAGCGATCGGTCGACTGTTCATCCAGTTCGCGCAGTTCCCTCAACCGCGTGGTGGATGACCAGATCTCACGGTCATGCCAAGCGTCTTCTTGTTCGATCAGTTGGTTGAAGGCCTCTGCGTAGTCTTCTTCGCGAATCGGTTGGCCACCGGCCTGCCCGCCGCGGAGGATTCGCGATTGCAACTTTGGTGGGAACGCAGCCGCGATCCGCGACGACGGCGTTTCGCTAGGCGCTTGCAGATCGCTTGCGAACCTCGCCGTTAAACGCTCGGCGTTGACGATTTCCGTGGGGGAAATTCGAGCCACCACGTTTTCGCGATAACCGATCGGTGCCAGCGCCGCCAGGAACAGCACCACACAGCAGAGCGCGATCCACAAAATTCGCGACGACGAAGCGGCACGAAACGAGTCGGCGATCACAGACAGGTAGGGACTCATCAGTGGCTTGCCTCGGGCGTATCGCCGATCATTTCAAAGAACGCGTCTTCTAACGATTGCGTCGCCAACTGCAGTTTTCGGATGGGGATGCCCGCCTGACGAATCGCGTCGACGGTATGATCGACTTGATCCTGCTCGCTGCAGGTGACGACCAGTTGGCAGGCGGTCGCCTCTTCCGCGATGGTGCAATCACTCGCCGTTGCGTGGGTGGCCAGTTCGGCAGGCAAAGCTGCCAGGGCGACCTCGGGTGTGGCTAGCAGCAGCAATTGAAGCGGTTTTTCTTGGCGGCCGGCCGTTAGGTCTTTGATCGAGCCGATGCCCCGGAGCGTACCCTTGGCCATGACGGCAACTCGGTCACACACCGCTTCGACTTCTTGCAGGATATGGCTGTTGAGGAAAATGGTTTTACCTTCGGTACGAAGTTGTCGCAGCAGGTTGCGCATCTCCAGGCGACCGACCGGGTCGAGCCCATCGGTCGGTTCGTCCAACACCAGCAGATCGGGATCGTGCATCAGCGCCTGAGCCAGTCCAAGACGTTGGTACATCCCTTTGCTAAAGCGGCGCACCGATTCACAATCGCGTCCTGCCAAACCGACTTTTTGAATTAACTGCTCGGTCCGTTCCGCGATCGTGCGGGATGGCATCCGACTGAGTTTTCCATACAGGTGCAACGCCGTTCTGGCGGTGTGGTGTTTTTCCACACGCAGGTTCTCAGGCAGGTAACCGATGCGATAGCGTGACCGCGTGGTGCCGACGGGCTGGCCGAACAGCGTCGCGGTGCCACTCGACTTGCGAACGATCCCCAGCAGAGTCTTGATCAGCGTCGTCTTGCCGGCGCCGTTGGGCCCGAGTAGGCCAAAGATTTCACCCGCGCGAACGTCAAGAGAAACGCCCTGGAGGGCTTCGAGCCGTTTCGTGCCAAACAGACCCGATCGATAGGTCTTTCGTAAGTCGTCGACTTCGACGATCGATGCAGAACCTGTCGAGGCGTTAGAAACCATGCGAAGCCGTTAGCAATGAGGTGCTCGAGAGGTGGACTGTACCAAACCGTGCCACTCAACCTTACTGCAATAGCTTTTGAAGCAACAGCACCGAGAGGTATCCGGTAGCCAACAGTACGACACCGGCGAGCAACCACAGATGGGCCGGGTGCCGCCAATTGGGCTTAGCCGGTTCGCGACGGTAGACCTCCTCGAACCGGTTGCGTTGATCGGGCGTGAGGAAGATGCTGTCATCGACCACTTCGTTCAGTTCATACTGAATGCTGTACTCAATCGCCCCGTAAACCGTCGATTGTCGGTCCTGTTCATCGACCACCGTGGCATCGAAATACCACAGTTGTCTGCCGAACTCCGTTTCGCACTCGGGCTGGCAATCGACACATTGCAGATGTTCGAGCACCGATCGCTCGGTGAAGTAATTTTGCCTCGCGATGGCACGCATGGCGTCAGAGGCGACCTGACGCATGGTTCGTTTATCGAATTGTTGGGTACCGGTTTCCGACCGCATCGGTCCACCCTTCATGCAAGAAATTAGCGGGCATCGCCATTGGTACGCAGACCACAGCGCACCCAATCGGGACTCCCGCATTTTATCGCCTCAACCACTCAACCGTCACGTCGATTTGAAGATAAAATGCCGGTTCCTGACCTTTTTGATTTTCCTCCGCGTGCCCCTTGATTTTCATAAATGGAATTCGATGGAGCCGCAAATAGCGGGCCGAGCATGTTCGAACGACGATCCTTGAAGGGGCCCATCACGCTGGGGGTGGTGATGATCGTCCTGGTCGTGGTCCTGACGGTGGCCTGGATTTTGGTCACCATCATTGCGGCCAATAAAGACTTTCCAGCCGGTTTTTTCTGGGTTTTGATGGCCTTTGGAACGGTGCTGCTGATCTGCGTTTTGGGGGGGGTAATTGCCTATCTTACCTTGTCGGTCAAGGCCATTAACCTCAGCCGTCGTCAGTCAAACTTTATCGACAGCGTCACGCACGAGCTGAAAAGTCCGATCGCGTCTTTGAAGCTTTATCTGCAGACGCTAACGATGCGGGAGGTGGACGCGGAACAGCGCGCCGACTTTCACCGCTTCATGCTGGACGATGTCGAGCGGCTCGACCAACTGATCAATCATCTGCTCGATGCCGGTCGGATCGAGAAAGCCAACTTGGCGACCGGCGACGACGAACTGCTCCAGTTGGAGGACTTGTTGAAATCAGCAGCTGAATTAACTTGTTTACGTTATCGTCTGCCGTCCGAGACGGTGCGGTTGGAAGTTCCCGAGACGACGCTGTGGTCCAAGCAGGTGCAGTTGGAAATCATGTTTCGGAATTTGATTGACAATGCGGTGAAGTACGGTGGCTCTCCACCGGAAGTGATTGTGCAGGCCAAGCAGGTCGAGAATAACCAGGTGTTGGTGAAGGTGATTGACAACGGTGCGGGGATCCCCGCGAATCAGCGCCGCAAGGTGTTTGGGCGGTTTGTCCGTTTGGGCAGTGAGTTGGAGCGGTCGCGGCCGGGGACGGGGTTGGGGCTCTACTTGGTCCGGAATATCGCTCGCTCCCTGGGAGGTTCGGTGCGGGTGCAGGATCGCAAGGATGGGCCGGGAACGGAATTCGAAGTTCTCCTGCCGGGCTTGCAAGGTTCGGCGGCGGAGTCGGCCGAAGCTCCACAGGAAGCGATGCAATGAGACAGCACATTTTGGTCGTCGAGGACGAAAAGCATCTCGGCGTTGGCATCAAATACAACCTCGAAGCGGAGGGATTTCGCGTCACGTTGGTCGAGGATGGACCCACGGCGTTGCGATTATTCAACCATTCGCGGGACAGCATCGAGCTGATCGTGTTGGATTTGATGTTGCCGGGCATGAGCGGCTATGCGGTCTGCGAGTCGATTCGAGAAGGCGGTTCCAACGTGCCGGTGTTGATGCTTTCGGCGCGCACGCTGGCCGAGGATCGATCACGCGGGTTTGATGTGGGGGCCAATCAGTATCTCGCCAAGCCTTTTGAATTGGTCGAGCTGATCAGTCGTGTCAAGAATTTGCTTAGCAGTGCCAGGGTTGCCGAGCCGACGGCGGAGCCCACTCGAACCGTGGCGGTCAAACAGACACAGTTCGGTGAGATGGAAGTGGATTTTGAAACCCACGAAGTCATCAAAGAGGGTCAGCCTTTTCGGATGACACCCAAGGAACTGCGCCTGCTGAAGTACTTTGTCGAGAATCCCAATCGCGTGATCAGCCGCCAAGAACTGCTGCGTGAGGTTTGGGAAATGAGCGGCAACCTGCAGACACGGGCGGTCGATCAGTTCATCGCTCGATTGCGGAAGGCGATCGAACGCAATCCGGCAGCCCCGATTCATTTGCTGACAATCCGGGACGCCGGGTATCGCTTTTTGCCGACCGCGGCGCAGGAGCGGACGGCGGAAGAATAGCCGCCCTGGGGTTTGGTTTAGGACAAACCGCCGAAGCGACGATCACGGAAGGCGTAATCGCGGATCGCTTGTAGGAATTCAGCCTGCGTAAATTCCGGCCAACAACGGTCGGTCACCCAAAGTTCAGAGTAGCTGATTTGCCACAGCAGGTAGTTGCTGATTCGCATGTCACCACCGGTGCGGATCAGTAAGTCAGGATCGGGCAAACCGGCCGTGTCGAGCCGCTCGGCGATGGTTTCTTCTTGGATGTCGGCCGGAGCTAAACTGCCACTGCGGACCTCTTGTGCCAGAGTGCGCATGACGCGTGTGAGTTCATCGCGTCCGCCGTAATCGATCGCCAGGACCAATTCGGTGCCCTGATTTTCTCGGCTCATCTCCAGCGTGCGGTTCATCTCTTGGAGGACCGAATCGGGCAAGCGATCGCGCCGGCCGATCACCTTCAGTCGCACGCCCTGCCGCATGATCAGCCGCCGTTCTTCGATCAGGTATTGCTCCAGCAAGTGCATAAGAAAGTCGAGTTCGGCGGGGGGCCGTTTCCAGTTTTCGCTCGACAAGCAGTACAGCGTGACCGCTTCGATTTTCAGTTGCGTACAGGTTTCGCTGACCATCCGCACCGTGCGCACCCCATTGCGGTGGCCTTCGATGCGAGGCCGCCCCTGACGCTCGGCCCAGCGGCCGTTGCCGTCCATAATGATCGCCACGTGCCGCGGGATCGACGCCGGTGGCACTTCCCGTCGCAGGGCGATGACTTCGGGTGATTCTGTTTCGACCATTCATTGCTCGTTTGCAAATCCCGCCCGCTGGACGGTTTGCGTTAGCGGTTGACAGCCGCTGCAATCGCTGCCGGGCTGCGATCCACAAAAATCGTTTGAGCTCGATCGGGTCCGACCGAAAGAATGCCGACCGGCACCCCCACCAACTGCTCGATGCGACGCACATATTCCATCGCGCCGGCGGGAAAGTCGTCGACCGTTTTGGCATCGTCGACCGGTTGCATCCAGCCGTCCATGGTTTCGTAAATTGGTTTGCAGCGACGAAGGGTTTCTGCATGACAGGGTAACTGCTCGATCCGCTGTCCGTCCAATTCGTAAGCCACACAAATTTGAATTTCTTCCAGATGGCTCAGCACATCCATCATCATCAGCGCCAGTCGTGTCACGCCACTCAGGCGAGCGGTGTAACGGAGGGCCACCGCATCGATCCAACCGCACCGCCGTGGCCGTCCGGTTGTGGTGCCGAACTCGTTGCCCAGCCGCCGGATTTTTTCGCCCACTTCGTCATCCAGTTCGGTCGGGAAGGGACCTCCGCCAACACGGGTGCTGTAGGCTTTGCAGACGCCGATGACTTCGCCAATCCATCGCGGAGGGACTCCCGCGCCGGCACAAATGCCTACCCCACTGCTGTTGCTGCTGGTCACAAACGGGTAGGTCCCGTGATCGATATCCAGCAGGGCTCCTTGAGCACCTTCGAACAAAATGCGCCGATCGCTCTCGGCCGCATCTAACAGCTTGTAGGTCGTGTCGCCGATCATGGGACGCAAACGTTCCGCCCAGCCGGCAGCCAACTCGGCCACCCGGTCCGGTGCGATCTCGGCGAGTTCCTCATCGCTTCCGCCCATCAGCCGCAGCATCGTCCGTTTTTGCTCTGCGACCGCTTTGATTCGCTCATCCCGACCCGGAGAAATCAGATCAACCGCTCGGATCGCATGCGTTCGGCCGACCTTGTCACGGTAGCAAGGGCCAATGCCGCGGTTGGTTGTTCCGATCGACTCATTGCTGATCCGTTGTTGATTGATCGTGCGATCTTCGGCGATATGCCACGGCATCACCAAATGGGCTCGTTCACTGATCAGCAGGTTGTCCAGCACGTTGACGCCTCGTTTGGCCAAGCCGTCGACTTCGTCCAGCAACGTGGCTGGGTTGATGACCACGCCCGGCGTGATCAAGTTCTGGACTTGAGGGTGCAAAATCCCGCTAGGAATGTGATGAAGTTTATAAACTTCATCGCCGGCAACGACGGTATGCCCAGCGTTGGCACCACCCTGATAGCGCACCACCAATTCAAACTCGTTGGCCAGCAGGTCAACCAATTTGCCCTTTGCTTCGTCGCCCCACTGCAAACCAATCACACATGTTCCGGGCACCAGAAACCCTCCGGTTAGCCAACGATCTGAGAAAAATACGAGGCCAGAGGTTAAAAGACCGCCTCAAAATCGGCAAGCCGGGCGATTTATTTCCCAGATGTGGCCCCCTGCGGGGGCTTCCGCGGAGCCGTTTGCGAGATCTCTAGATGGAAGTGGCGAATCTACCTCGCGGGGGGCACTGATAATTGCCAGGACCGGCGGAATCGTTATCGTCTCGGGCGGCCGCAACCGTTCTTGTGAGGCGATTCCGTCGTTTTGTGTTCGCTAAAAGCTAATGTTCCAATGCCCTCCGAGGCCTGCGTGCGTTGTTCACGCGGCCGATCTTGGTTATCCCTCTCGCTGACGATGTTCCGCCATGTTTCGAAAATTCTATTCTTGGCTCAGCATTATCGGACTGGCACTCGTTGCCCAATTGCTGACCGTGATCTTAACCGGCATCGCAACGGGGTATCTGATGTCGATCTATCAGTGGCAAGCGGTGCTTGATGAAGACTATGCCGTGCTGGGTGCGTTGGGAGTGGTCGGGTTTATTCTGGGTGCCGGCGTCACGTCGACTTTAATTACCGGATCGACGCTGTATCACCTGTATCGTCTTTCGCTAGGCGGCCCTGCAATCGCTGAATCGCTCGGTGGAGTTCCTTTCGACGAAGAAGCGGCTCCCGGCGCGCTGTCCGCTCTGCCGGAGATCACGCGAGAGGTGGCGGCGATGTTTGGGATTACCACACCGACGCTTTATTGGTTGCCACAAGAAGACAGCATGAACGCTTTCGCAGCCGGCAAGAATCCACGGACGGCGGTGATCGGTGTCACCCGCGGGATGCGGCGGATGGGCGAACCGCAATTGCGCGGGATCGTCGCTCATGAGATGGCTCATATTTGTAACGGCGACATGCAGCACAACATGCGGATGTTGGCCGTGGTGCTGGGACTGAAGTCGGTGCAATCGACGGCGCACAAATTGATCAACCGGGGCATCCGTGGGCTGAATTCGCCATCGCGATATTGGCGGATGGCGATGTTTCAGGTGCAGTCGGGCATCTTCTGCATTCTGTTGGGGCTGGTCTGTTACCCGATGGGCATTGTGGGATCGTTGGTCGGGTCTTTGATGTTGGCGTTTACCAATCGTCGCCGCGAGCTCCGTGCCGACCGTATCGCCGCGGCCGTCCTGGGCGATCCGGCGGCTATTGCCGACGCCTTGAAAATGGTCCTCGGCGACCAAATCGGATCACGGTTGACCAACCCACAGCTGCGCGCCTGTGGGCACGTTATGTTCGCACAAGCCAACGGCGTGTCGGGAGGTTTTCTCGGTTCGCACCCCACTTTGCAGACGCGGATTTACCGTCGGGAAAAAAAGTGGGATGGTGTGCCGCTGTTCGAAGTTGCCGACGCGGAGCCCAGCGTCGCTCAGCAACCAGCCGCCGAACGGCTGGCGCCCGGCCGGCAAACGGACATCCGCGAACTGGGGCCACTGAGCAAAATCTCGGCTGAAGTGTTGTCGTTGTTTGAAGATCCGACGGCTTGCATTGTCACGCTACCATCGCTGTTGCTGTTCGATCCTTCGCAGCGTCGCTTGGTTCAGCACGTCCAAGGCGGCCGTTTGGCGAGCCCGGTGGAATCGCTGTGGGAGGTGCTCGAAGGGCTCCAGGACGAGGAACGTGTCGCCCTGATCGATCGGAACCGCAAGACCCTGTCCAACCTTCCAAAAGCCGCGGCGACGGAGGTTTTAACGCTTGTCGACCAGCTCGCTGATTTTGCTGGTGACCGTGCGTGGGGGCTGCAGGCGTGGCGGAGCTTGCTCCATGCCGATCTCCGCGGGTTGCCGAAAATGCCTCGCACTAGAATCGCCAAGTTGACGCCGATCTTCCGTGATCTGGTGGAATTGATTTCGATCGTTTCGGTGGTGGCCGAAGATGGAGGATTGTCCGACTTTCGTTTTCATCGCGCATGGGGACGATTGGGATTGCCGCCAGCGGGAGTCCTGCCGGCCGATGTGCTGGCGTGGTCCGACCTGGAAGAGTCGCTTCGCAAGGCGGTGCAGACTACCTCGCCCTTACGAATGCGAATCGCCGAAGCGTGCTATTCGGCGCTTACCGCCGACGGCAATCTCGATGCGACCCAAGCTGCGATGGTGCGCTATCTGGGCATGAGCCTCGGTCAGCCCGAGCGGCGTTTGATGCCCGGTCGGGTCTCTTTTTCGATGTAAATGGTTCGCTTTCGCTGCTCGTTGCTCGTTGCTCGTGGTGGCCCGTTCACTGAGTCAGCCTATTGCTCGTGGCAAGGGTTAGGTTCGCGCCGAGGCATTTCCTACCGCGTAACATCGATTTGAGGATCGATGGTATGGTTAGGCTACATGCGGCGGGTGCTGTGCGGCGGGGTCGACGCGCCTGCCGAGGATAGCGGTTCTCGCTCTTTTCTTTTATGGCGAACGCAGAATGTTGGAAGCACGCGATTTCGAGAAAACCTTCGCGCTTGAGCACGGCCAGCTCAAGGCGGTCGATGGCCTTTCCTTTCATGTCTCTCCGGGCGAAGTCTATGGACTGATGGGGCCCAACGGCGCGGGGAAAACGACTACCCTGCGGATGATTTTAGGCTTGCTGGAGCCCGATGCGGGCTACGCCCAGATCGATGGGTTTCGCACCTCTGAAGATCCGGACAGCGTCAAAGCAAGATTAGGGTTCGTGTCTGCCAGCGATGGCGTGTACCCGTGGTTGTCGGTGCGCGAGATGCTGTTGTACTTCGCCGACTTGTATGCGGTGGAACCGGCCGTTGCCAGCGAGCGGCTGGAAATGCTGGCCGAGTTGATGCGGATTACCCCGCTGCTCGATCGCCGTGCCGGCGCGCTGAGCACCGGTCAGCGGCAACGCGTCACGTTGGTTCGTGGATTGATTCACGATCCGCCGGTCATGCTGCTCGACGAGCCGACTCGGGGGCTGGATGTGGTCGGCAGCCAAACGATCTTCGAATACATCGCCCACCTACGTACCGTTGGCAAAGCGGTGGTGGTCTGCACCCATCGGCTGGACGAGGCGGAACGCCTGTGCGATCGGTTTGGGTTACTGCATCATGGGTGCTTGCGTTACGAAGGAACTCTCGAAGAACTTCGTCAACAAACCGACAAGAAAACCCTGGTGGAGATGTTTGTGGAACTGCTGGGGGAACCCACGCCGGCCGGTTCGGTCGGCCACGCGGTCTGACGTGCAAGCCTCCTTTGATATTAAACCTCCTCTGAAACGTTGCCATGCCCGCACCCTCTGGTCGCCTCGCTCGTCTGTGCCGCAAGGAACTGAAGGAAACCCTTCGTGATCGGCGTACGATCATCACGTTGGTGTTGATGCCGCTGTTGATCTATCCGTTGCTTAGCATGACCCTGAACCGGTTCTTGGTCAGTGCGACTGCGGAGGCACCGACCACCTACATGCTGCAAGCCGACACTGGGGAGCACGCGGAATTTCTGAGTTTCATTATCGACGATCCGCGCAGTACACCGCCAGAAGCGATCCGCGATACGGCGCCCGATTTGCCGCTGGCGAAGTTCGAATACTACGCCGGCGGCGAGGTGTCGCCGATGGAAAACCTGCGGGCCGGCCGGATCCATGTCGCGGCCAAGGTCGTCGAGTCATCGCCGCGGCAGTTGGTCTTTACCGCTTTGCAGGGCAATGCAGCGAGCCAACAAGCGCGACGGATTTTGGTCGAGCGGACGCAGTGGTACAACGCCGCGGTGGCTCGTGAGCAACTGGAAAACCTCAGCGGTCAAGCGGTTCCGCCGGCCCTGGAAGTCAGCACCCACGAAATCGAGGGCGAATCGAGCACGCCGCTGCTCGCCACGGTGGTGCCCTTGATGTTGGTATTGATGACGATCACCGGTGCGGTCTATCCGGCAATCGACTTAACCGCCGGCGAGCGGGAACGGGGGACGATCGAAGCGGTGATCGCCTCGCCGGTGCCGCGCGGCAGCATCTTGTTCGCTAAATACATCGCGGTCGTCACGGTGGCCATGTTGACTGCCGTCGTCAATCTGTTCGCCATGTTTGTGACGCTGTGGACCGGCGGATTGATGGAATTGTTGCTCGGCAAAGACGCGCCGTTTCCGTGGCTGGAAATCTGTCAGGTGCTCGTCTTGTTGGTCTTGTTCAGCGGATTTTTCTCGGCCGTGCTGTTGGCACTGACCAGTTTTGCTCGCAGTTTTAAAGAAGCTCAAGCTTACTTGATTCCCTTGATGTTGCTGTCCTTGGCACCCGGGGTGTTGTCGCTGTTGCCAGGCATCGAACTGACCGGTCCGTTGGCCGTCGTGCCGTTAGTCAATATTATTTTGCTGACCCGCGAAGTCCTCTCTGGGACGGTGCCGACAGTCCCGGCCATCGCTGCGATTGTTTCCACGATCGCTTATGCCGCCGCCGCACTCGGCATTGCTGCACGTCTGTTTGGATCCGACGCGGTACTCCGCGGTAGTGAATTGTCGATCGGTTCGATGTTCGCACGTCCTGAAAAGCCGCGTGCCGTGCCGACCGTCAGCGCGGCGATGATGACGATGGCGATCTTGTTTCCGATCTACTTCGTTGCCTCCAATGGATTGAGTTTGCTTGCTCCCGAAACGATGGCGGGACGCTTGGTCGTCAACGCCGTGGCGTTGATCTTGTTGTTTGGCGGAATCCCATTGTTGGTGGCTTTGGTTAGCAAAGATCGCCTGCGTTCGACGTTCCGTTTATTTCCCGCCACTGCCGGATCGCTGGTCGGTGCCTTCTTGATGGGGCTGGGTCTGTGGGCGTTCGCTTTCGAAGCGATTCTCTTTGCCGAAACCTTGGGGATCCGCGCCCTCGACACCAGCAACGTCGCGTTGGCGCAGGATGCGAAGGAAAAGATGCAGCAACTCTCGCCGTGGTTGCTGTTGGCGACCTTTGCTCTGACCCCGGGAGTGATCGAAGAGTTGTGCTACCGCGGCTATTTGTTTGCCGCTCTCCAGCGTCGTTTGCGGCCGCTCCGCACGATCATTGTCTGTGCGGTCGTGTTCGGCTTGTTCCATGTTTTGACCGGCAACGTGCTGCGTGTCGAACGGTTCATTCCGTCCACCTTTGTCGGTTTAGCGTTGGGCTGGGTCTCTTGGCGTGCCGGTTCGATCTATCCCGCAATGGTGCTGCACTTCACGCATGATGCCTTGTTGATGTTGGTGATTCGGTACGAAAAATGGTTGCAGGTCAGCGGCTTGGATGTCGATAGCGAACAACACTTACCGTTGATGGTGTTGATCCCCGCTGGCCTCGGTGTGGCCGTTGGAGTGGGGCTGGTGCAGTGGACCGCACGGCGTCCCGAGCATGATCGTTCGCTGGTCTCCACCGATCCCCCGCCACTTGCCGAAGAAGGATAGCCGCCTGGCATGTTTGGTGTCTTGAATTGCCATAAACCGATCGGCGTCACGTCGCGCGACGTGGTCAATGTCGTGCAGCGTCGTATGCGACCTGTCAAAGTCGGGCACGCGGGGACGCTTGATCCGTTGGCGACCGGTGTGTTGCTGGTGCCGGTCGGCCCCGCGGTAAGGCTGACGTCGTACCTGCAGGAACTGCCCAAGCGGTACGACGCGGTGTTCCAGTTGGGAGTGGAAACGGCTTCGGGCGACCTAGAAGACGAGCCGCTACCGTTGGCCGATGCGCCGATTCCCAACGCTTCGCAAGTCGAGTCGGCGGCGAGGCAACTGATCGGCCGGATCGAACAGGTCCCGCCGGCGCACTCGGCGATCAAAGTCGGCGGGCAGCGTGCGTATAAGTTGGTGCGACGTGGCGAGACGGTTGCGATGCCGGCGCGGACCGTGGACATCCACGGTATCGACGTTGTGGAGTACCAGTATCCTCGGTTGAGGCTGAAGATCGAGTGTGGGTCGGGCACCTACGTCCGCACCATCGGCAGCGATCTGGCGAAGTTGTGCGACACCGTGGCGGTGATGGCTTCGCTGGTTCGGACCGCGATCGGGGGCTTCACCCTGGAGGCCGCACATCCGCTCGATGCGCTGCGCACCGAGCCGCTGGAACCGATGCTGTGTTCTCCCTTGCTGGCGGTGCCCAACCTGCCGCATGTCACGGTCTCCGATCCGATCATGCAGCGGATTCAGCATGGGCAAGTCGTGGCGTTGCCTGGAGAGGCTTTGGCGGCCGTGGCGCCGGATACATCGCAAATTGCCGCGGTCGACAGCGAGCAGCGTTTTCGTGCCCTCCTGGTCCCACGCGACGGCGGTTGGCGCGCCCACCGTTGCTTTCCGCTGCCCTGAAAATTTCCGCTGCCCTGAAAATTTCCGCTGCCCTGGGCATTTCCGCTGCCCTGGGCATTTCCGCCACCCTGGGCATTTCCGCCACCCTGGGAAATGGGGAAACGGTAGCGATTGCAGCGATCGTAAGGCTTGTTCAAGGCTTGGCCGTTTTCCGGTTTACGAAAAGCCGGCCAGTTACCGCGTGTAGGTTCGTGTGACGGGCGGCCCGCGGTCGATAACCAAAGAAGCGCGTCTTCTTGGGCTGAGAACAAGCGGGCTGAGAGCATGCCGTTTGAACGGAGCCGTATTCGTTGGGCGAAGGATCTATGACAGAAACACCGCGACACATGGGACGCGATCTCGCCGCCATCGCCCTCTGCGCGCTCGCCTTGTTTCTAACCGTTTCCTTGGTCACTCATGATCCGGCCGACCCGATCGACAAACCGGTCTGGCCGCTCGACTTGCTGTTTTCACCCAGCAACAGCGTGCACCCGACCAACCTTTCGATCCATAACGCGTGTGGATATTGGGGTGCGCTCGCTTCGCAAGCGATGTTGCAGGCGACCGGATTGGCTTCCAGCCTGATCGTGCTTTCGATCAGTGTCTACGCAGGCAATCTACTGGTGCGCGGCGGACTGCAAGCTCCAGCGATGCGGTCGTTGGGAATGACGATCATTTTGGTGGCTGTCGCAACCGCCGCGGCCCTCTCGCCGTGGCGTCCCAGCGGGATGCCGGTTGTCGGTCCAGGAGGCTGTTTGGGCGCCATGACCAGCACGTGGTTGGGCGAACATTTTGCGATTTTTGGAACCTGGATCCTGACGCTCACGTTACTCGCCTTTGGAACGCTGCTGACGACCGACTACGTCTTGCTGCAGGCCGGGCGTGTGGCGTTGGCTTCCAGTGCCGCGGCGTCGGCGGGAGGCATTCGCAAGGTCCGCGGCGCATTGCCGCGCCGCAACCGGGCGCCTTTCACCGATGGTGCGGAACCGCCTGGGCAGGTGGAAATTAGCGGCGAGGAGAATACGCACACGGTGATCAGTGCCGCGGGCGAGCCGGCCATTAAGATTCGTGGTCGGCAGTTGGACGATTTGTCAGCTGCCAAGGCGGTGAGCGGTGCCGCCGCATCATCGATTGCCGATTCCGAAGCAAACGAACACGTTGGGTATGCCGCTGACGACGAGCAGGACCACTCCGAGCCGCCTGATGGGAACGGCGACGATACCGAATTTGAAGATGACGAGGAGCACGGCGAGGACGAACCGGACGGCTCGCTGCGCACCGTGGAAGTGGGTGGGGAGGAGTTGATCGTGCGGCAAGACGCGGCTCACCCGGAGCCCAAGATTCGCGTCAAAACGCCACGGCGATCGACCGATGAACGGCAGCAGGTATTCGATAACGTCAGCGAAGCCCTGCCCGTTGGCGTGGAAGAGTACTACTTGCCCAGCATCGAACTGCTGACCGAGTCCGACGATATCTGCTACGACGATCAGCTACGCGAAGTCAAACGCAAGGCCCAGATCCTGGAGGCGACCTTCAAGAGTTTTGGTTTTGATGTAAGGGTCGTTGAAATCGAAACAGGACCTGTCATTGCTCAGTATGAAATCGAACTCGAGGCGGGGCTGCGGCTGAGCAAGATCACCGGCTTGGCCGACGATGTGGCGATCGCCCTGCGCGTCCCGAGTGTCCGGATTGTGGCTCCCATTCCAGGCAAAAATACTGTCGGCGTGGAAGTGCCTAACGAGAACCGCCAAGTCGTCCGGCTGCGCGAGGTGATCGAAGAGGCGGGGCAGTCGACCAAGAAGATGAACATCCCCGTCTTCCTGGGGAAAGATGTCTCGGGCAACGCAATGACCGTGGACCTGGCCAAAATGCCCCACCTGCTGATCGCCGGTCGAACGGGCACGGGAAAGTCGGTTTGCTTGAATGCGATCATCGCCTCGATTCTGATGATGTGCCGCCCTGATGAAGTGCGCATGCTGATGATCGACCCCAAGATGGTCGAACTGAGCGGCTATGGGCGCTTGCCACATTTGATGCACCCGGTCATCACCGACATGAAAAAGGCCGAAGCGATCCTGGCTTGGGCGGTTGAGAAGATGGAAGAACGCTATTCGTTGCTTGCCAAGGTCGGTGTCCGTCACATCAACAGCTACAACGATTTGGGACGCGACGAATTGGCTCGGCGGCTGGAAATCGATGACGACGATTCCGACAGCGTGCCGGACCACCTGCCATTCATTGTGATTGTCGCCGATGAAATGGCCGACTTGATGATGACCGCCGGCAAGGATGTCGAGCAGCACATTATTCGGCTGGCACAGAAATCACGCGCGGTCGGAATTCACTTGATTTTGGCGACGCAAAAACCGACTGTCGACGTGATCACCGGTTTGATCAAAAGCAACCTGCCGGCACGGCTGTCGTTCCAGGTGGCCAGCAAAACCGATAGTCGCGTGGTGCTCGATGAGAACGGTGCCGACAAGCTGTTGGGCAACGGCGACATGCTGTTCCTATGGCCGGGAACCAGCACGCTGATTCGTGGGCAGGGGACGTACCTGTCCGACGAGGAAATCGAGAGCGTTTGCAACCATTGCAGTAACAGCACCGAGCAGAATTTTGTTGGTGAGCTGATGACGCTGAAAGTCGACGAGGAGGGAGCCGGCTCCGAAGCCGTTTCGGCCGACTCGATCCGCGCCCGTGATGACCTGTACGAAAGCGCCGTCGATGTGGTGATTCGCGAAGGCCGTGGCAGTTGTTCACTGCTGCAACGCAGTTTGGGGATCGGTTATGGCCGTGCCGCTCGTCTGATCGACTTTATGGCCGAAGATGGCATCGTGGGACACTACAACGGCTCCAAGGCCCGCGACGTGATCATGTCGATTACCGATTGGGAGGCGATGCAAGGGCTGGAGCCGAGCGAAGCTGAGGATCGGGCGGCGGACACTCCCGCCGCGGCGTCCGACGAGGAAGCCGAGTACGAAGAGGACTGGGAAGACGTCGACTGAGCGTATGGCCGAGGCTGCGAACTGCCGACCGGGCGCCCTCTGCAAAGCGGCGCAGCGAGAAGGCCTCGCTGGGCAGTTTTTCTTCCTGCCCAGCCGGTCTACAGTTGGATATTTTCGGCGACCCATTGGGGTGCTAACAGCCAGACCAGTAAACCCTTCTGGGCATGCATCCGGTTACCAGCCTGCCGGATGATTTCGCTTTGCGGACCATCGATGACCTCTTGCGTGATCTCTTCGCCGCGAATGGCGGGTAAGCAGTGCAGGACGCAAGCGGTCTTGGGAGCGCCGCCCAGCAATGTGCTGTCGACGCGGTAGGGTGCGAAGATTCTGCGACGCTCGGCCTGTTCGGCTTCTTGTCCCATGCTGGTCCAGACGTCGGTGTAGATCACGTCGGCGCTCTCGATCGCATCGGCCGGTTGCTCGACGCGCGACAACTTGGCATTCGGATACGCTTGCTGAATCCGCTCGATCCACGCTTGATCGATTTCGTATCCGTTGGGGCAAGCCAACGTGAACGGCATGTCTAGAATCGCACAGATCAAAGCCAGCGACCGCGCCACGTTGTTGCCGTCTCCCACGAACAGCACATGCCGGCCGGCCAAGGCGTCGACGTCAAAATTATCGGCTTGGCTGAAGACTTCGCCGACGGTCAGGATGTCGGCGAGTGCTTGGCAGGGATGGCTGACATCGGTCAACCCATTGATCACCGGCATGGCATCGAAGCGTGCTAATTCCTCCACGCGCGAGTGGGCTTTGGCGCGACAGATCACCGCATCGAGGAATTGTCCCAGGACGCGAGTAAAATCGGCGGGTGACTCGCGTTTGCCCCAGCCCACGTCTTCTCCTAGGAACAGGCTGCCACCACCCAATTGATTCATACCCGCTTCAAAACTAACACGCGTACGCAGGCTTGGTTTTTCGAACAACAGTCCAACTGTCTGGCCAGCCAAGATCGGCGGGCGTTCTCCAGCGTTCAGCAACCGCTTCAGCTTGACCGCGGTTGCGAGGATGGTGCGGACTTCGGTCGCTGTTAAGTCGAACAGTGTGAGTAGGTGTCGCATGCGTCGCTTCTCAAAGCCAGCTAGTCGTCAGGAATCGAAAAAAGATAAGGCTCGAAACGAGCCTCCAAGTGGTCAGGAGACAGTTCAGGGGATCGCGGGTTTCAGGTGATTGCCGGTTCACGTTCAACCGCCTGAAAGACCGCTCGCAGCAGGTCGGCCGACTGCCGAATCGTGGCTTCGGTGACCGTCAGCGCGGGTTGCAAACGCAACGTATGGGCTCCCGCGGTGCCGACCAGCATACCCTCTCGCAGCAGATGTTTCTGAACCGAGGCGGCGTCGAGGTCCAATTCCAGGGCGACCATCAAGCCACACTGCCGAATCGCTCGGACGAATTCGAAGTCTTCCCGCAGTGGGGCGAGCAGGGCTTTCAATACCTCGGCTTGCGTTGCGGCGGCCGACAGCAGGTTTCCGTCATCGATCGCTTGCAGCGTGGCGTTGGCCAAAGCGGGCAACAGCGGGGCGAGGGGTTCGCCATCCGAAGCGGCCGACTGGGCCGTTGATTCTGCCAACGAAGAGGCGGCGATGACCGCTCCGAAAGGCAGGCCGCCCGCCAAGCCGGCTGACAAAATCAAGCCATCGGGCGTCCCTTCCAGGCCGCCCGGTACCGCGGTGTGGCAGGCGAATTGGCCGCTGCTGCCGATCGGGAATTGGCTCTCATCGATGATCAGCAACAGTTCGTGCTGATCGGCTAAGCGTCGCAGTTCGGTGAGGAAACCATCGGGAAAAAAGGTAAAGCCATCGTGCGAGTGAATCGGCTGAACCAGGATGGCCGCGGTTTGGTCATCGATCGCCTGCGCCACCGCATCGGGTTCCGCCGGGCAGTGAATAAAGCCGGCCACCAACGGACCGAGATCGCGTTGATAACGGGGATCTCCCGACGCCGCTCGGCAGGCTAGCGTCTGGCCGTGGTAGCTGCCGACAAAGGTGATGATCTTGAATTTCTGTCCTTGGTGGCGGCGTCGTGCTGCCGCGATGGCCCACTCCACGGCGAGGTCTCGGCCACTGGTCAGCGCGGCCACGGTGCCAAAGGTGCGTCGCGACAAGTTCTCACGCAACGTTTGTGCCACGTCCGCTGCCGTGGCGGTCGTCCATCGGCCGCCACCATATTCGTTCAACACCTCGTCCAGCGCGGGGGCAGCCGAGCCCAACATCGCTTCGCCATGCCGCGGAAAGAGATCCAAGATCACGTCGGCATCGTCGGCAGCGACTTGCGGGCCGGCATCGTCGGCCGCTGGTTGTGGCAGCGGATCTTGGTCGTCATCTGGAACCCTAGTCATCGGATCGGAATCCATTGCGTCACTCTAGTGGTTGGGTCGTCGGCTAAGGAACGATCTGCGTGCCAACGCCGCTGGTCGTGTAGATTTCCAGCAGCAGTGAGTGTCGCAAACTGCCGTCAATAATGTGGACTTTTCCGACACCCCGGTCGAGCGTCGCCAGGCAAGCTTCAACCTTGGGGATCATGCCGCCTTCGATGACTTCCTCGGCGATCAATTGTCGCGCTTCGGCTGCGGTCAGCGAATTGATGACCGAGGTCGGGTCGTCTTTGGTGCGGCGGACGCCGTTGACATCACTGAGAAACACCAACTTTTCCGCACCAAGGGCTTGAGCCACCGCCATGGCTGCTGTGTCCGCGTTGACGTTCAGGTGCTCGCCGTCCGTTTCATCGACGCACATCGAAGGGATGACGGGAACTTGATCGGTGTACGAAAGGCCTTCGATCACTTGGCGTTCCACGCGGGTGACTTCCCCGACATAGCCCAAGCCCGTGGGGACTTCTGGCAGCTCCAGGCGTTGGCCGAACAACACGTTCGTGGTGTGTACCGAGAGGTTCATGGCGCGGCCCCCGAGGTACTCGATCTGCTCGGTTACGTATTCGTTCAGTTCCCCGGCGAGGACTTTGCGAACGATATCGCGTGTCGCTCCATCGGTGATGCGGCGACCATGAGCGAATTGCGGCGTGATGCCTGCCTCCTGCAAAGCACGAGAAATCGCTTTGCCACCGCCATGCACGATGACCGGCCGCATGCCGACCGTTTCCATGAAAATGACGTCGACCAGGATGTGCTGCAGCGCCGCCTCGTCATCGAGCAGGCTGCCGCCCAATTTGATGACGGTCGTCTTGCCACGAAAGCGACGGATCCAACCCATCGCTTCGATCAGCGTATTGGCTTTCTGAATTGCTTCTTGCACGCTGCCGAAGCTCCCTGAAGGAAAAGCGGGGGGACTGTTCCGAGCTGGAAAAACCGATCAATCTAGGAGCTAATCAGGGGAACTGTCAATTGTGGCTAGGTGGACCGACAAACGCCCTCACGTTAAGCTGCCTCGCTTTCAAACGATCCTTTTACGGTAACCCCCCGCAGCGACATGAATCGCATCGAAGGCAAAATCACTATCCTGGGTGGTGGAAAAATGGGCCGTGCCATGGTGCAAGGCATGCTGGCCGCCGGCGTGATCGAAGCTCCCCAGGTGACGGTCGTTGACACCAATTCCCAGTCGTTGCAGTGGTGGCAAGACCATGTCGAGGGGGTCACGACGGCAACATCGGCCGATTTGGCCATCGAGTCGGCGGAAACGGTCATCTTAGCCGTCAAACCTGGCGTGATCGCTGGGGTGGCGCGGGCCCATCTGGGTCGCTGGAGTGGTCGGCTGGTGATTTCCGTCGCTGCCGGAGTTACGCTGGCGAGGCTTCAGGAATGGCTTGAGACCGATTGTGTGGTCCGAGTGATGCCCAATACGCCCTGCTTGGTCGGCGCCGGGGCGTCGGCTTTCGCCTGTGGTCCAGGCGTTTCCGAAAGGCACGCCCAAACGGTGCAGACGATTCTTGGCGCGGTGGGCGATGTGGCGCAGGTCGAGGAAAAAATGCTCGATGCGGTCACGGGGCTGAGCGGTTCGGGACCTGCGTATGTCTTCGTCATGATTGAAGCTTTGGCCGACGGTGGGGTCGCTGCTGGCCTGCCCCGTGAACTGGCCCAGCGTTTGGCGGCTCAGACCATCCTGGGAGGGGCTAAAATGGTACTGGAAACGGGGGAGCATCCGGCCGTTCTGAAGGATGCCGTGGCGAGCCCCGGTGGGACAACCATTGCTGGCTTGGCGGCATTGGAAGAGAATGGTATTCGCTCCGCCTTGATCCAAGCGGTGGCGGCTGCCGCGGCCCGCAGCAAAACACTCGGGGCCAGCTCGTAATCGGTGTTATTACATTTTTTAAGCGATGGAGATTTGAATCCATGGAGTCGCCGCTTTGCTTGGTCGACGATAAGCACTTGCCCCTGTACCGCGTGTTGTGGGTTTCGGACACTCCGCACTTTTGTGGAGAAGAAGATTGCTTGTGCGAAGGCCGCTATGAGGTCCGCCTCGAAGTCGATGAGTCGTTGTGGGCGAATCGCGAAGAACGCGATACCCTGATCGCGGCTTTGCATCGCTGGTGTGGTGACATGGAAGCGGGCGGAGACCACGGCGAAGGGGAGTTGTGATGCCTCCTACCGAAACGCCCGCGGGACTGCGCCGGTTGATGCAGACGCTGCAGCAACGTGCGAAGAATCGACCGCCCAAGTCGTACACGACCAAATTGCTCGATGGGGGGCCCGCCAAAATCGGCGACAAAATCCGCGAAGAGGCGGAGGAACTGATCGAGGCCGCCGCGGAAACGGGCGATGCAGGACGGAAACACTTTGTCTACGAAGCGGCCGATCTGCTGTATCACACCATGGTGATGTTGGCGTGGCGCGACGTCGACATCGATGAAATCATCCAAGAACTAGAACGACGCGAAGGCACCTCCGGCTTGGAAGAAAAAGCCCAACGGGCCCCGAAAGAATCAAACGAATGACCAACGTACCGAGTGCCTTGAACGAACACACCAATCTTCGCATCGGCTTGCCCAGTAAAGGCCGCCTGAGTGACTTGGCCGGCGAATTGCTGCGGCAAGCAGGACTCCGTTTTCGACGCCAAGACCGAGGCCTGTTTGCTCGCGTCAGTGGTCTACCTATCGACCTGACCTTTCTGCGGACCGATGACATTCCCACGTTATGCGCCGAAGGGGCCATCGACATGGGAATCACCGGGAGCGACCTGCTGGCCGAAGCCGACGTCGATACGACGGTCCGAATGCCACTCGGCGTGGGACAGTGTCGTTTGGCGATTTGCGTTCCAGAAGACTCGGCCTACACTTCGGCCGCCGATCTCGATGAGGCTCGCATCGCGACCAGCTTTCCCTCTTTGACAAAACGCTACCTGGCTCGCTTCGGTGCCTCGGCTCATCTGGTTTCGCTCTCGGGCAGCGTGGAGGTGATGATCCAATTAGGAGTCGCCGACGCGATCGTCGACCTAGTGGAAACGGGCAGCACCTTGGCGGCCAACCGGTTGCGGATTTTGGAAGAGATCGGATCTTACGAAACGGTGCTGATTCAGAACCAGCAATGTCGCGACCTGGAAACAGCAGACCGGGTTGTGCGACGTCTGGAAGGGGTCACGATTGCCCGCGACTACTCGCTGCTGGAATACAACATCCCACGCGAAAAACTGGCCGCCGCCGAAGCGATCACTCCCGGGTTTCATTCGCCGACCATCGGTATCTTGGAGGATGAACGTTGGTGTTCCGTTCGCTCGATGGTAAAGCGCAAGGCGGTGATCGATGCGATGGAACAGTTGGAGCTCCTAGGCGCCTCGGCGATCCTGGAAACCTCCATCGCCAACTGCCGCTTGTAGCTCCCCCCGGCCTCCCGCTTCCTAACTCCCCGGTCGTTTGCCGATGAAACCGCTGGTTCAAATTTCGCTTGATCTGACAAACATCGACGAAGCTCTGGCGACCGCCGAGATGGCGTTACGGGCGGGCGTCGATTGGCTGGAAGCGGGCACTCCTCTGATTCTGGCAGAAGGCCTGCATGGCGTGCGAGAGCTTCGCCGCGCATTTCCCAAAGTCCCGATTGTCGCCGATCTGAAGACGATGGACGGCGGTTACTTGGAAGCGGAAATGATGGCCACCGCTGGGGCGACCCACGTGGTGGTCATGGCTCGGGCACATGCCGAAACGATTAAATGCGTTGTCAAAGCGGGAGCCGATTTTGGCTGTGCCGTGATGGGCGACAATATGGTCTGCCCCGACATGGTGGCCGGTGCCAAGTTTCTTGAAGACCTGGGCTGCGATTTCATTGTGCATCACATCGGTTATGACGAGCGTCGCGGAATCGCGGCAGCCGGCCAACCGATGCCCAGCCCACTGGATCAACTTCGCGAGGTCGTCGCTGCGGTCAAAGTCCCCGTGCAAGCGGTCGGTGGCTTGAGCCTCGAGCAAGCGATCGCCTGTCCCAAGTATGGCGCTCCGTTGGTCGTCTTGGGGGCTCCGTTGACGATCGATGCCGATGCGTTCCGAACCGCCGACGGGGATCTCGAAGGCTCGCTGAGGCTGATCTGTGATGCGATCCACGCCCAATCTGAAAGCGAGTAGAAAGCACATGTCGTCCGCAGCCGTGGTGAATTACGCTCCCGAAAAAGGGTGCGTCGAAATTCGAGAAATCGAGCGACCGGAAATCGGAGACGAGGATGTCTTGCTGGAAGTTGCCAATGTCGGAGTTTGTGGCAGCGACCTGCATCAATGGACCGCCGATCACTCTTGGCCGGTCAACTATCCGGTCGTCTTGGGGCACGAATTCAGTGGCCGCATCGCCCAACTTGGTAGTCGCGTCGAAGGTTGGCACGAGGGGCAACGCGTCGTCAGTGAAACGGCGGCCATCATCAGTCAAAACAATCCAATGACTCGCCGCGGACTGTACAACCTCGATCCGACTCGCAAAGGGTTCGGGTATGGTGTCAACGGAGCGATGACCAAGCATGTCTGTGTGCCGGCGAGGGTTCTGCATGCGGTGCCCGACGCGCTGCCGCTGGAACGGGCTTGCTTAACGGAACCCTGTTGCGTGGCCTACAACGCGGTGGTCAAGAATGGTCGCATCGAACCGGGGGACCGTGTGGTCGTGCTCGGGCCTGGCACGATCGGCATCCTGTGTGCCGCAATGGCCAGGTTGTGCGGTGCTGAGGTCGCGATCGTCGGTTTGGAAGCCGATCGACAACGACTGGAGATCGGTCGGCAATACGGTTGCGAAACGATTGTCGGCGATGCCCGCTCGTGGGCCATGCAACGCGATGGTTTAGGCTGCGATGGCGTGATCGACGCGGCGGGTGCGAGCGCAACGCTGAAGCTGGCCATCGATTGGGTGCGTCCGGCCGGTTGGATCAGTAAAGTCGGTTGGGGACCGCAGCCGTTGGGATTCAACCTCGATCCGTTGGTCCAGAAGAACGTCACCCTGCAAGGTAGCTTTAGCCACAACTGGCCGATTTGGGAACGCGTCCTCGCGCTGCTTGCCAGCGGTCAGTTGGATGTTCAGCCGATCATCGGTGGCGTTTGGTCGATCACCGATTGGCATACCGCGTTCGAGAAAATGCACTCTGGCGAAGTGGTTAAGAGCATCCTCACGCCCGACTGATCATTGCGGCAGTGAGTTACTCCAGCGAGACGGTGACCGAGCAGGGAAAGCTGAGTTGTGGATCGCTCCGGCGTTCCAGTAACGTGGCCAGCGACTGGATGGTTCGTGGCGGAGCTGGCCCCGCGAACAAAACCTTGTCGCCCGCTTGGATGGTGATCGGCTGATCTAAGTCGAGCAACCGATCGTCCAGATAGACAATCACGTCGCCCGGTTCGTCGCTGGCAAGTGTGATGGTTTGGCCCGCCACGCTGGCGATGATTTCCCGTCGAGCGGGCTCGGCTGTGTCGGGAATGCCCAACCAGTACAGTTGTCGATGCGTCACGTCGTCTTGCTTCCAGACAATCCGCTTGGGTACGGGATCGCGGGTGTGCTGCGCCATCCATGGAATCGCCACCGCATCTTCGCGATCCATCCAGTGCCCCTTGCCAGGATAGACCTTGACGAAGTGCGCGTAGCCCTCCGGATCGGCTTTCTGCAAGGCGGATAGTTTCTCGCTCCACTGCTGGGCGATGGTATTGCGGTTGTAAGCGGCATCGCGCCCACCGACCTGCAGTGCGAACGGCACGTTGCGCAGTCCCCGCGGCGAAGTTTCATTCGGATGCCCCGCCATCATCGCCGCCGCTGCCCAGCGATCCGCCATCCGTGGTGCAAGTTGGTAGACTCCGTCGCCACCGGCCGAATAGCCCATCACGTAGACGCGGTTCCAGTTGACCGCTTCCAAGGCGACGAAGTTCTCGATCAATCGGTCAAGCAAGGTATCGATGTGCGGCTCGTGCCACAGATTCCAAGTGTTCGTCGGAGCCCGCGGAGCGACATAGATGCCTTCTTCCAGTGCATACAGCCGCTTCTGGTTCTCCCATTGCTGGTCGTTCACTCGCGCCGCGGTACCGCCTCCGCCATGCAGCGAAATGTACAGGCTCCAGCCATCGGCAGGTCGTTTGCCGAAGGTCCGATAGGCAAACGGCATTTGGAGTTTTCCAAGGCTCAGCGTGCGCGACTGCATCTCGGCGGCACGCTCCCGCCGAATCTGCGCTAGTCGATCTGCCGATAACCGTTGGCGGGCTTGTTCGATACCATCGCGGCCCAGCGGTATGGTCGCGAAGGCTTGTTGCTCCAGCGCAGGTCGCTCTGCGGCATCGATCGCCAAGTAGGCACGCAGCGCTGTGATCGCGGCGGAGGAGCC
>Ga0102938_10000151_pt1 | contig 46253 bp, 40 predicted proteins | sample SalPonR2_B_D2_MG_FD_84516 | JGI IMG/M metagenome (GOLD analysis project Ga0102938, IMG submission 84516) | Salt pond soil microbial communities from South San Francisco under conditions of wetland restoration - Salt Pond MetaG R2_B_D2_MG | ecosystem: Environmental > Aquatic > Marine >...
ACGCAGGCTCTTATTCATTTAGGCATCCAGTAACGAAGAAAATTGTAGAAATAAAATCGGAATTGCCAAAAGACATGCGGGAGGTTCTGAAAGGAAAAAATTTTGAATAATTGCGACTATGATATATAATGAAATAAACAAAAGGTAATGCCTGGGGTGTTTGTTATTTCTAATAAATTCAACCACTGGATTTAATACGGGAGCCTGTGTTTTTCTGTAGATGGCAAGCCTGTTCACGGACGTCAAAAGCAGAAAATAGGGCACCCACCTGGTTGTAACCGGGTCTGAATTTAAAGAAGACGGCATCTTGGGTATGAAATATAGCTTCTGAATATCAGAAGCTATATTTATATTTGAAATCAATGATGTATGCGAGGGGTAGAATAATGAACGAGACTATTTTAATTCTTTTAACTGATATGACAAGCAAAGTCGGGATTATTATTACATTGGCTTTTTTATTGTCGAAAATAGCAGTGTTCAAGCGTCTTGTCACAAAGAAAAATATAACTTTGATTGATAAAATAATAATGTCCATATTGTTTGGGTTATTGGGAATACTCGGTACATACGCAGGGATACCGGTCAATGGAGCCATTGCAAATTCAAGAATCATAGGGGTCTTTGTGGCAGGGTGGCTTGGAGGTCCATTGGTAGGTTTCTTGAGCGGTTTTATAGCAGGTTCACACAGATGGTTGATTGACATCGGAGGCTTTACTGCGGTTGCTTGCGCCGTCTCGACAATTACCGAAGGATTGCTGGCAGGCTACTGCAGCAAATTGTTTAGAAACATACGCATGGATTGGTTGGGAGCGCTTGTAATGGGAGCCGTTGCTGAACTTATACAGATGTTGATAATTCTTTTGATTGCAAAGCCTTTTTCGGACGCATTGGAATTGGTTAAAATAATTTGGCTTCCTATGGTATTTGTAAACTCGATCGGAATTTCCTTATTCATAGCAATAACGCAAAACATACTTTTGGAAAAGGAAAGAATAAAAGCGGAACAAGCGCAATTGACGCTCAATATTGCAACAAAAACATTGCCTTATCTAAGACAGGGATTCAACAAAGACACTTCAAAGGAAGCAGCTCGAATAATATATGAAATGACAAGTCTGGCTGCAGTTTCAATCACGGACGAGAACAGGATATTGGCTTATGTGGGAAATGGGAGCGAAAATATAATTCCTGGAGAAATGCTCATATCAGAAATTACCAGGGAAGTAATAAGAACAGGCAAATATAAAATAACAAAGCAAGTAAAGGAAATAGAACATAAAACAAAGGCAGAAATAAGTTCAGGAGTGATAGTTCCGCTAAAGGAGAAAGACAAGGTTGTCGGAACCCTCAAGATTTTCAGGAAGGAAAAAAGAGGCATTACAGAGCATGATGTACAACTTGTTCTGGGCCTCGCAAGACTGTTTTCAACACAAATAGAACTTGGGATGGTTGAGTATCAAAAAAAACTTGTGGCTAAAGCGGAATTGAAGGCCTTGCAGGCACAGATAAATCCACATTTTCTTTTCAATGCATTGAATACAATTGCTTCTTTCATAAGAACAAACCCCGGCAGCGCAAGAAACCTTATATTCAATTTGTGTGATTATATAAGGCAAAATATGCAAATATCCCAGGACGAGATATCTTTGGAAAAAGAGATAGCCCACATAAAGTCGTATCTTGCAATTGAGCGGGCTCGTTTTGGAGATAAAATAAACGTTATATTCGATGTCGACAATAATTTGAATTTCTATGTTCCGCCCTTAATACTGCAACCGTTGGTGGAAAACTCGATTAAGCACGGTATGAAAGGCATGCAGGAAGGAATAAAGATAAGAATATCAATAGAAAAAGTTGAAGATTATTACAGCATAGTCATTATGGATAATGGAATTGGAATAGATAAAAATATAATTCGAGAAATAAAGGAAAACCATATCGACGGATCAATAGGGCTTGTGAATGTGGACAAGCGACTGAAATGCAAGTATGGTCTGGATTATGGCATGGAAATTGAATCTGAAAAAAATTCGGGAACTACTATTAGCTTGAGGATACCGGTTGAAAAAGAACTGAATAGGGGGAGAATCGCATGATAAGATGCATTGTAGTGGATGACGAGATGCCTGCAATAAATGAAATTAAATATATGTTAAATGAGATTGGCGGAGTAGAAATCGTTGCAGAAGCTTACGATATGGAGAGCGCGAAAAAGGTTGTTTGCGAATTCAAGCCCGATGCAGTTTTTCTCGATATAAACCTTGGAAGTGGAGATGGAATAGAATTGGCGGAAATCATCACAAAAGAGGAAAAATGTCCGTCGATAGTATTTGTGACCGCGTATGATGATTATGCAATTAAAGCTTTTGAGGTAAATGCCATAGATTATATTTTAAAACCTATAAACAGCAAAAGGCTTTCAAAGGCCCTAAATAAAATAAGGGCAAATATAGAAAACAAAGAACAGCATGGGGCAGATGAAAGACTTAAAACTTTCCTTGAGAGCTACAACAAGAAGATTGAAAGAATTAGTGTATACGCAAATGGAAAATACATTCCGCTTGAGCCTGAAATAATTTATTATATTACAACAGACGGAAGGAACACACTTATCAACACTGAAAAAGGTGAATACATCACAAGTTTGACACTCTCCGAACTGGAAAACAAGTTTAAAGATTACAACTTGTTCAGGACACATAGAAGCTACCTCCTGAATTTGAACCATGTAAAAGAGGTGTATAATTGGTTTAACGGCACGCTTCAGGTTGTTGTAGCTGGAAGCGAGGAAAGAATTCCGGTGAGCAGGAACAAAGTATGCGGCTTCAAGGATATAATGGGTATTTGATAAAAAACAACTCATAAAATAAAAGCCGCCAAATGGCGGCTTTTATAAAAAACTAATTTTCGATGACGTTTAGCGGATTTATTTGCTTTCCATTGTAGTGTATTTCGAAGTGGAGATGTGAACCTGTACTGATGCCGGTGCTTCCCATCAATGCGATCAAGTCGCCCTTGTTTATAGAATCTCCGGTTTTTACAGATGCGGATTTCAAATGAGCATATACACTTTTATACCCATATCCATGTGAGATGATTACCATTCTTCCGTAACCGCTGTTATAGCCAACATAAGTGACCACTCCACTTCCGGATGCGAATATTTTTGTACCTTGATTATTGGCAATGTCTATTCCCTTGTGATAATCTTTTTTTCCTGTTATAGGATGGGTTCTGAATCCGAATGGAGAGGTAAGTCGGCCTGTTGCAGGCATCAAATCGGGTCTTGCGTCAAGGAAATCCAACCGTATTTCCAAATCCTTTGAAAATTTATCGATTGTGTGTTTTTCATTTTCTATCAAATCGATTATCTCATTGCTGTCTTCAGGAACGTAAATGTTGTTGTTTTCCGGAATATTGACTGTTCTGTCAGCAGAACGCGACAAGGGCTTTGCCAAGTCGCTTGATGTTGATTCTTTTTCTGAAAGTTTTAAACCTACCATGTCCCTGATTTTGTACTCGAGAACATTAAGTTCATCCAACTTTTCAGAGACAATCACGGCATTGTTTTTAAGGCTGTCAATCTGTTCCTCGTAGGATTTGTTTACGGCCATAAGATTGTTTGTCTTTTCGCGGCTTGAAAAAACTTCATTTGTCAGGTCTTCGTTAATATTAAAAAGGACGAATGAAGAAATTGCAAGGAAGAGCGCTGAAAAAGAAACAGCTAAAGTGCCTGAATATACGAAAAGCTTGCTTAGGCTGAAATCCTTCTGTTTTGAATTTTCATGAGAAATTATCACAAAGGTGAATTTTTCCCTTTTCCATCTACGCAAAAGGTTGAATACCCAAACAATGGAATCTGTAACCTTTTTGCATATGAATTCAATGAATTTGTAAAAAACGAAGAATGAAGAATAAAAAAACGAAGAAATCATTTGATCGATAATAACATTGACTTCGTTCAAGTATACAACTGCATCTATAAGAGAGAAAAAGATAATTAAAGATGCAGCCCAAGATTTTTTGATAATATATGATAGTATTACAGTGGATTTTGAAAGAACATTATAAACAAAAGCTGCAATAGGCTTTATGACTTTTGCGGAGCCTGTGAAAAATGTTTTTACAAAACGAATAGTATTGAATATGATACTTTTGAATTTTGGCATATATGGTCTCCTAAAATGATATATGTTTTAATTATAGCAGGAACACGCGTAAAATGTAATAGTTTTGTAATAAATGATTTAATCGGAGGTGAATAATGAGCAAAAGAGATTATTTCCTGCCAGTTAATAGGGCAGACATGGAAAAAAGAAATTGGGATCAGTGTGATTTCATTATGGTCACAGGAGACGCCTATGTTGATCATCCAAGCTTTGGAACAGCCATACTTTCAAGGATTCTCGAAAAGAATGGTTATAAAGTGGGCATAATAGCTCAGCCGGACTGGAAAGATAAAGAAAGCGTAAGTTTGTTGGGAAGACCCAAATATGCATTTTTGGTGACATCCGGCAACATGGATTCAATGGTTAATCATTATACTTCCAATAAAAGAAAAAGAAGGAACGATGCATACACGCCAGGTGGGAAATTTGGAAAGAGGCCTGACCGTGCTGTCATAGTTTACACCAATCTAATCAAATCCTGTTTTAGGGATGTTCCTGTAATAATCGGCGGAATTGAGGCAAGTCTTAGGCGAATGGCCCATTATGATTATTGGGAAAACAAAATAAGACGTTCAATTTTGTTTGATTCAAAGGCTGACATTCTGGTTTATGGCATGGGAGAGAAACCGATTGTCGAAATAGCGGAATACATTTCCGCAGGTGTCCAAATCAGCCAGATAAGACACGTCAGAGGAACAGCATATGTACAAAACGATGCGGCTGCCTTGGCAAACACGGTAGAAATACCCTCATATGATGAAGCGGTGAAAGATGCGACTGCTCTTGCAAGCGCTTACAAAATTCAGGCTAAGGGGGACAATCCTTTCAATGATTTGGTCTTGGCACAGCGTCATGGAAACAGGTTTCTGGTTCAAAATCCACCTCAATTTCCGCTTAAGCAAGCATATTTAGATGATGTATACGATTTGCCTTATGTTCGTGAATCACATCCCGATTATGACAGCGCGGGAGGAATACCGGCCTTCAATGAAATGCGTTTCAGCATAACAGCGCAAAGAGGCTGCTTTGGAGATTGTTCATTTTGCGCAATAAGCAGGCATCAAGGAAAGCATATACAGCAAAGAAGCCATGAATCAATAATCAAAGAAGCTAAGTGGATGGCAAGCCAAGATGACTTCAAAGGATATATACAAGATGTGGGAGGGCCTACAGCCAATTTCAGAGCTGAGGCTTGCTCTAAAGCTAAAGAGCACGGATATTGCGACAACAGAAGTTGCCTTGCTCCTTCTCCATGTCCAAATCTTGTTCCCGACCATAACGATTATGTTGAACTGCTAAGGAAATTAAGGGAATTGAGGGGAATAAAGAAAGTATTTATAAAATCGGGAGTCAGATATGATTACATGATGCTGGATCCGAAGAATGTATTCTTCAAGCAATTATGCAAAAATCACATAAGCGGACAGCTCAAGGTGGCTCCTGAACATGTTTCGAATAAAGTGTTGGGATACCTCAACAAACCGTCTTTTGACGGTTACAAAAGCTTTAGAAGGGAATATTTTCAGTACAACAGGTCAATCAAAAAAGAACAGTACTTGGTTCCGTATTTTATTTCAAGCCATCCGGGAAGCAGGCTTGAGGATGCAATTATGCTGGCTGAATACTTGAGGGATATAGGAAGACACCCGGAACAGGTGCAGGATTTTTATCCCACGCCCGGAACACTGTCGACAGTAATGTATTGCACTGGATTGGACCCAAGAACGATGGAAAAGGTATACGTTCCAAAGGGAAGGGAAAAAGAACTGCAAAGAGCGTTGTTGCAGTATTGGAATCCAAAATACAGTTCAATGGTTTATGAGGCATTGAAAAAGGCAAACAGAATGGATCTTGTAGGATATGGAGAAAAGGCATTGATAAGGCCCCAAAATAAAAAGAAGGAAATCGGAGGTAAAAATGACAGAAAAAGAAAGATTGGATCGAATAAATCAGCTCGCAAGAAAACAAAAAAATGAAACTTTGACAGAAAAGGAAAAAGAAGAACAAAAGCAGTTAAGGGAAGAATATCTGAAATCATTCAGAAAACAATTTCGACAACAACTCGATTCGATAAAAATAGTTGACGAAAAAGAGACAAAAAAAGGGTTGAATTAAAAGGCGTGGAGGGTGTGAAATGAAGAGTATTGATACCAAAAAAAACAAAAACGCATGGAGTAGCTTGCAAAAAGAAGATTTGAATGAAATGAGTGTCTTTATAGATGAATACAAGGAATTTATTTCAAAAGGGAAAACAGAAAGAGAAGCATCTGATTATATTGAAACAGAAGCAAAGAAAAACGGTTTCGTGGATTTGTATGAGGAGAAAGATGAAAACTTTGATTCTAAAGGCAAATATTACGCTAAGAATCGCGGCAAGTCGATAATAATGATAGATCTCGGGGAAGGCGATTTGATTGACGGGGTTAATATTATTGGCTCACATATCGATTCGCCAAGGCTTGACCTAAAGCAAAATCCTATCTATGAAGACGGCGACGTTGTTTTGTTAAAAACACATTATTACGGAGGAATTAAAAAATATCAATGGACTTCCTTACCATTGGCAATTCATGGAATAGTATTTAAGTCGGACGGAAGCAAGGTTTCAATAAACATTGGAGAAGCCCCTGAAGACCCCGTATTTTTAATAAGCGATTTACTGCCGCATTTGTCTAAGGATCAGAATGCAAAGAAAATGAGTGAAGCCGTGACCGGAGAAAGTCTGAATGTCATAATTGGAAACATGCAAGGTGATGAAGAGAAAAATCCTTTCAAGTCACGCATTATTGAAATAATTGGGGAAATGTACGGAATAAAAGAAGAAGATTTTAAAGTTGCGGAGCTTGAAGTTGTTCCAGCCGGAAAAGCGCGCGATTCCGGTTTTGACCGATCTATGGTAATAGGATACGGGCAGGATGACCGTTCGTGTTCCTTTGCGGCGATGAAGGCCATTTTTTCAAAAAAACCCTATAAAAGAAGCGCGGTTGCAGTTTTCAGCGACAAGGAAGAGATAGGGAGCGTTGGGAATACGGGAATGCTTTCAAGTTTTTTTGAAAATTTCATGGCGGAAATATTATTCAGGACAAAAGGAAGTTATGACGAACTGATGTTAAGACGTTTGTTGTCCAATACCAATGTTTTTTCAGCAGATGTAGTCAATGGTTTTGACCCAAATTATCCGGAGGTCTCGGACAAATTGAATTCGGCATATCTCGGAAGAGGGGTTTCCATTTCAAAATATGGAGGTTCAAGAGGAAAATCGGGATCAAATGACGCCAATGCCGAATATATCTCGAAGGTAAGAATGCTAATGAAAAAAGAAAATATTGTATGGCAGACAGGGGAAGTCGGAAAGGTCGATCAGGGAGGCGGCGGTACAATAGCATATATATTGGCAAATAAAGGTGCTGAAGTTGTGGATATAGGATTGCCGGTCTTAAGCATGCATTCCCCGTTTGAATTGATAAGCAAGGTTGATTTATATATGGCGTACAGAGCGTATGACATATTTTTTAGAGAAATGGCTTGATTTTTTATATTGTTTTGTTATAATTCAATAGTTGTCATTCAAAGGCGTATGCATTTGCATATGCCTTAAAATTTTTTAAGGGGAGTAATCATGAAAGTTTTAAACAAAAAAGAACTAAAGAAATTTTATTTGCTGCTTGTACCTGTTCTTGTAATAGGGTTTGCCTTGGCGGCATATGCAGAAACAGAAACCGAGTACGAAAATAACGGAACGGATATTCCATTTGCTGAACTTAATGGGGAATTCAAGTACATCTATGATAATGAATCGATGCAAAAGGTTCAAACGGCGAAAAAGCTTTCAGCATATGCGAATCCGGCAAAAATGGAGAAAGCTGCAAAGATAATGGATAAGACTCCATTGACAGAAGAAGCCGCTTTGTCAATTGTCGAGTATTCCGAGGAATTCGAAATAAGGACTTCACTTTTGCTTGCAATAATGGAGCTTGAAAGCGATTTCAAGAAATATGAAGTGGGGACCCATGAGGACAGAGGGTACATGCAGATAATTCCAGGCACGGAAAAATGGCTTGCGGAGGAATACGGTGATACCATAGGATTGGAGTACAACCCGGAACGAATATTTGAAGAGGAATACAATATAGGGCTTTCGGCATTGTATATAAGCATTCTTCACAATGCCTACGGAGATAATTTCAATAGGATTTTATCTGAATATAATAGAGGCCCATACAATTTGAGGGATTACTATAAAAAACATGGGACATACAGCACCAGCTACTCAAACAAGATTCTTTCTCTGGAAAAAAAATACGAAGCATTGAATTCATAGATTTCAGCAAGGCCGCCTTGAAAAGGGCGGTCTTTTGTTTTGCGTGAAAACAACATTTAATATAAATGAAAGCGATTAGGATATATAATAAGTATATGTCAATGAAAAAGGGTGGTCCGAAATGAAATTCCTCGTTAAATGCGCGAACAAATTCAAATGGAGATATCTTGCGTTTTCAGTAGGGTTTTGTATTTTGATATTCGTTTTAGCGGGGGCGGCAAAGAGCATAAATGAGCAGTATATAGAAACGAAATTCATTTTGGACAGGGACAATTCTTTTGTTGAGACAGTTGGTACATATAACCTTTTTACGAAGGACATAATGATTTTGGATGAAAAAAATTCTGAATACGAAGAACTTTATGGAGAAATATTTGATAAGAACGAAATAGTAAAACAATTGGTGGGAGTTCAAAAATACGTAACAATAAATCTTGGTAGCGACTTGGAGAGAATATTGGACTTGGCGGACAGAACACCATTGAATTTGCAGGAATCGGCGATTTTACTGGGATATTGCGACAAGATGGAAATGAAACCTTCAATCATATTAGGGCTCATAGAAACGGAAAGCAATTTTAATAAATTTGCAGTCGGTACATCAAAGGACCGCGGCTACATGCAGATAATACCTGATACAGAAAAATGGCTTGCCCACAGGTACGGATACCGTCTTTACATAAATTATGATTCTTCAAATATTTTTGAACCGGAATACAATTTTGCACTTGGAATAATATATCTTAATCATCTTAAGAGGGTATATGGAGAAAATTATCATAAAATTTTGTCAGAGTACAATAGAGGGCCTTACAATTTGAAAATGTATTACAACAAACACAAGACTTATCAGACAAGCTATTCTAAACTTGTGCTTAAAAAGTCGGAAAAATACAGAGCTTTCGATTGACGTTCAAAATGCAGTAGAAGTCTTGAACTTTTTGGTGTTTTGATTAAAACAATTATGGCATGGCTATTGCTATTTTTAAATGAATGTAATTGGATAGACAGAGACTCAAGTCGTAAGGCTCGGGTCTTTTGTGTTTTCAATAAATGCATTGATAGAGTATGATAATGTTGAAACGAACATAAAAAGCTATGGATATAAAAAAATGTGACCCGAACTGTTTATTTTGCATCTAAACAGTAGGAGGAAAAAAAATGCAGGATAAATTAAGATGGATAAATGAATTAATGGATGAACATGGCGATTATCTAAAGAGGACTGCAAGCATTATTACCAGTGACGCGTCTGTTGCGGAGGATTTGGTTCAAGAGACATTCCTGAATTTTTACATGAATGCAAGCCGTTTCAGAATGGAATCTAAAGTTCGTACATATCTATACAGGATTCTTATGAACAACATAAAAATGTACTATAGAAAGAGCAAACCTAAAGAGACGGCCTTTGAAATAGAAAGAGCGGGAAACGTATCATTCGAAAATGAAACCGTTGACGCAATGGACATAAACAATGCAGTTTCCAGATTGAAACCCATATACAGACAGATGATAGTGTTGCATTACTTTAATGAGATGAGCATAGATGAAATCTCCGAGGTTATGGATATGGGAAACAGTGCAGTAAAGATGCGTCTTAAGCGGGCGAGAGAACAGCTTCGCAGGCATCTTTCTGAAGGGAGGGTTACGGTTTGAAAAAATGGAGTGATTCAATGAGTGAAGTAAAGTTTGAAGGCCGTGAAAGAGTAATGAAAGAAATTATGAGATTGGAGAGTGAAAAGCATTCATTCTGGGATAAAATCAATAGATTCATGAACAAGGAAGTTGAAATCCCAATTGCGGCAGTAGTATCGACTTGCATAATAGTGCTGATGATTGGGACATCGGGAATCAATAATAAAAAAGATATGGCGTATTCATATTCGATTACCGTTGTCGATCAAGGGGGGCAATATGAAACATATTAGGATAAGGATAAAAACACTTATAGTGCTGTCGGCAGTATTGCTTTTGGCCGTATTTTACGCAGACAGCATATTTTGGCTTGGGGTAAGCGCATATAATGAAATAGCTCCAAAAGAGCATCGAGTCAACGCAATGAATATGTCTGCGGACAGCGTTGAAAACGAAAACAGAAGACTGGTTCAAATATTGTCTGATCATAATTACAATATTTATGATTTGGTATGGTTAGAAGACGGTGCAACTTTCCAAGGGACACACATAAGGAGCGTTGACAGCAGGAAGGTCTACAAGCAGTTTCTTGAATTTTGTGAAGAGGGAGACCTGTTTGTGGAAAATCCCGAATACGTTCTGAATGTGGCACTTGTCCAGTGGTTTGGAGGAGAATCTGAACGGGCAATCTCGATAATTGAATCAATAGAACCGGTGGAACTTAATGGAGATGAATATGACCAATATTATCTTATTCAAGCGGGGATTAAACTTACATACCATGATTTGGATATTGTCATACAGTCGCTTGATAGAATTGAAGGAAAAGATTACAAACCCATTGCCCAGAAGATAAAGCAATTCATCTCGTTGTTCTATGATAGCGGTCTTGAATACGAGGATGTCGAAATTGGACAAAAAACGATTGACGGCAATAGATACATTGGCTACTACAGTGAAATGATATCTCTCGTAGACACATGGACCTCGGAATATAGGGAAAAAAGAAATGCGGAGTATCAAAGAAAGCCAGGCAGAAATTTGTATGGTTCTGTGACTCGGAACGAAGATCCTCTTGTGGGCGTATTCCTATATGAAGATATAAGCAGTGGAATGAGTTCAAGCGGAGATGGTTTTGACAGGCAAGTATTTGTAACAGACTCTGAAGGCAAATATGAAATTAACGGGCTCAATCCAGAAACAAGGCATATCGGATTGGCGATTCCTTGGCACCTCATACATGACCAGCAATGGAAAAGAAACAATGAAGTGGATATGGAAACAGAAACAGTCGACTTCGAGATGAAAGACGGCGTAAGATTCACAAGCCTTTCAATAGAGGATGGACAATTATTTTACGAAATATCGGATGTCGCAAAAAATCCAAAACGAAAATACATTATGAAGATAAGGTCCACTGATCCCGGTTATGATATAAACGGATCCTCAATTGATTGGGAAATAGATTATGATGAAATGACAGGGACAATACCACTTGATGAAATAGCAAAGCGATCGAGCTTTTCATTCTCATATGGCTCGTCTGAAGAAGAGCTTGACATAAAACGATTCCTTGAACCGCTTTATTTGACGGATGAGTATTACTTTGAAGTCAGGCCTACTGATGAAGAAAGATCAAACTTCAGTTGGAACGGATTGTTTAGCGATGCATTGGCATTTTCACTGCATGTGGAAGGCCGGGACGAGATGAGCCAGGGTGACACTTTGCTTTCAGAAGGCAAAGTCGAGGAGGCAATGAAGTGGTATGATACGGATGCTTCCGCTCATAGTCTGAAAGTCCTTGCCGCCCTATACACCCGTGGATACATCCCCGATGAAGAGAATTCTGCAGCATGGGAATTGGACGGAGTCGATCATTTTAAGGCGGCGGAATATTTGGCTCGGCTTATAGAAAAAGACGGTGAGACGAATGGGCGGCTTAGACAGCTTGCAACTCAGTATAGACAGAGCTATCAATTTGAAAAAGAAAAAGAAGTGTTGTTGAAATTGAGAGATTTAGAAGATTCTTCAGATTCTGAAAATGTATATTTGGAAATGGACATAGCGAGAAACATGCTAATGAGAGGCCTTTACATTGAAGGAACGAACCACTACCATCAAGTTGGAGATCCGGAAATCGACGGGGACAGGTATTTCGCGTATTTCATCTTGGGAATGAGGACGGAGCTTCTTCCTGAGGAGTATTCCAAGGAATTGCTTGAAGTTGAAGAAATAAAAGATTATGAAACATTCAATGAAATGATAGCGGAAGGCAAGTATATTGATGCATGGGAATGGATGGACGGCATGCCGGATAGCGACATAAAAACATTCTACACACTTTTGATGTTCGACAGAATGAATCTTGATGGAATAAGCTTCAAGGACATGAAGACGGATTTGGGGCTGGAGGAAAAGGACAGGTTCATAGACTTCTATGTTGAAGAGACCATGAAACTTGAAAACGAGAGATTGTCAAAGGTTTTGAGATTATTAAAAGAAGATTACAATTGGTTTTGGAGAGACATGCCGGATGAAAGCGGGTCAATAAGGAATCTAAATTCGAACGACTGATATCCAGGCATGGCGAAAAAACTAAACATGAAAAGACCCAGGTCTCTATGCGACCTGGGTCTTTTTTCGCTGCGTGTCCAGCATTGGCTAAAATATGTTGTACGGCATGAATGCTGTTTAAGTGGTGTGCGGGCGATATAAGGGGTAATAATGTTCTGAGGAGGTGATTGCATGCGTTACAGGGCAGAACAGTTTTTCACCGGAGGATTTTTTTCAGGAAAGGTTAATCCTCAAGAAATTGAGAGTCGGCTGAATGAATTGGCCGAAATGGGATGGAGAGTTGTATCGACTTCGACAATGCACAGATTTTTCGGGGAGTCGCATTACATGACTGTGATTTTGTCAAAAGATGAATGACCTTATAATAATCGAATAAATAATTTTAAGAACAGCAAAAAGACTCAAGTCTGATTTCCAGGCTTGAGTCTTTTCAGTGGTGCCGAAGGCGGGAGTCGAACCCGCACGAAGTTGCCCTCACAGGATTTTGAGTCCAGCGCGTCTGCCAGTTCCACCACTTCGGCTCGGTGACAAAATCTATAGTATCATAAACGTATTGTGATTTCAATAATAAATATAAAAATTTTGCTGTGATTATGAGCTTTGATTATATTGAATAAAAAACGCTAATGTCGAATTTTGTTGTAAATATTGCCCCCTGGGTGTATAATGGTTTCAAATAATGTTCTAAATACAGTTTCATTGGGAGTGTTTAATTTGGATCCACTAACACATGGGGTTATCGGTTTGGCAATTTCCACATTCAGTGGCACGCCTGTTGACATGACAAATCCCATAACATTGGGATGTTCCATAGGGGCAATGGCCCCTGATATAGATGTTGTGACAAAGTTTATTTGGGATGACTCGGTTTATCTAAAACATCATAGAGGCTTTTCTCATACCTTTCCTGCATTGCTGGGCCTTTCAGGCATGATTACAGGTTTATTGCACCTTCTTTTTCCTGAGAGCGCTGTAATGGGGATTTTTTTATGGACATTGATAGGAGCTTTGTCGCATACCTTGTTTGACATACTGAATTCGTATGGAGCAAGGCTGATACCTTTTGTAAAGAAAAAGTTCAAGCTGAATCTGCTTATGTTGTACGATCCCGTAGTCACGCTGCTTGCTTTGGTCCTGATATTCAAATCACAGAAAAATTCGGTGGTTTACGGAGCTTCGGCTGTAATATTTATTGTCTACCTTTTTGCACGTCATTTGATGAGAAAACGAGCTCGAAAAATTATAGAAAACAATTTTGCACACGGGTATAAAATCATAAGCGTCGATGTGTTGCCGGCTCTCATGGCTTTCCATAAATGGAATTTCGTTGTAAGCACAAACAGCCACAACATAGCAGGTCAGGTGAATATATTGAACAGGAGAATTGAGACTAGGAAGAAATTGAGGCGCGAGGACAAGGATCTTGTAAAGGTGTTCATGGGCTCAAACGCAGGCCAGTATTTTACAAAACTATCTCCGAATTATCATGTGAGCATGAAAAACGATGAAGGCAGAATAATACTCGAAGGCACAGACTTGAGATATTTCATGAAGGACAATTTCATGCACCATGCTACCGTGGTAATTGATGAGAATCTCAATATAATAGAATCATTTCTTCAGCCATATAAATACGAAAAAAGAATACCTGTAGCAGAACATTTTTAAACCGGATAATCCGGTTTTTTTTATTTTGCAGGATTTTAGGAAAAATTATGGAACATAATCAATGTAAGGTAGGTCTAATTGGAATAAATCTTGGGAAAGGAGTGAATAAAATGGATTCCCTGGAAAAGAAATTAATTGTCGAGTCGCAAAAGGGCGATATGGAAAGTTTTGAAGAGCTTATAAAGGAATATCAGAAGGGCGCATACAACATCGCTTACAGGATGCTTGGAAATACGGAAGACGCAAAGGATGCGTCGCAGGAAGCGATGATAAAAATCTATAGGTCCATAGGCGGATTCAGGATGAACTCAAGTTTCAAAACATGGTTCTTTAGGGTTGTAACAAATACATGTTTGGATTATCGAAGAAAAAGGAGCAGAAACAAGGTGCTTTATCTGGATAAGGCAATAAATTCAGAGGAAGGCAGTTTTCAAAGGGAAGTTGAGGATTCATCTGAAGGCCCCGAGGAAATACTTGTCAGAAACGAAAACATAAAAACATTGCAGAAATATATTTCCGGGATGCCGGAAAAATATGCTATGGCGATAATACTTAGGGATGTTAGAGGTTTCAGCTATTCAGAAATGGTAGAAATTCTTGATCTGCCCGAAGGAACGGTCAAATCGAGAATCAGCAGGGCTAGGATAATGCTAAAGAACATAATTGCAAACAATATGGAACAAAATGATATGAAGACTGTCTAATGATTGGAAAGGAGGGATGAAAATGAACTGTGAATTTGACAAGACAAAAATAAGTGCGTATATAGATGGCGAATCAAGTGCGGAAGAAATGCGGGAAATTGAGGAGCACATCAAATCGTGCGCTGAATGCAAGGCTTTTTATGAAGAGCTTATTGATCTGAAGGAAAAGCTTTATGAACTTGAAGAGATGGAGTTGCCCGAAGGGTACGAAGATGAATTGCACAAAAGGCTTTCAAGATCATTCAGAATGAATAAAAGCAAAAAGAAATACAACTGGAAAAGATGGACGGCTGTAGCGGCAATCTTCCTTGTTGGATTTGTTTCATACAATGTATGGAAGCCGGCGGGATTAATGATGAAGTCTGCAGATGAAAGCATGGCTGTCGAATCTGTGGATATGGCAATGGAAGAACCCAGAATGACGAATAGAGCCGTTATGAACGAACAGGCTTACGGAGGAAAGAGTGAAGAAGCGGAGGCGTATGAATCTGAAAATGGTTCGGAAAGATTAAATGACGAAGGCAGAAAAATAATAAGAAACGGTTATATAAATCTTGAAGTCGACAGCTTTGAAGCTGTTCATGAAGAGATAGTGTTGTTGACAGAAAGGTCGGGCGGGTTCATACAGAATTCAAGCACAGGGAAAAGATATTACGGCGGACCGGAAAATGAAAACACATTGCTTGTCGGATCTCTTAACCTTAGAATTCCTGAAAAATCATTCCTGGATGTTTACAATAAAATGAAAGAACTCGGAGAGGTAAGTGATTCCAGCATAGGTGGAAGCGATATAACATTCCAATACAATGACATAGCAAGCCAGGTAGACAATCTGGAAGTTCAAGAAGCCAGGTTGAGGGAAATAATGGAAAAAGCTGAAAATGTTGAAGAGCTTCTTCAAGTAGAGCGCGAACTCAACAGGGTTAGAACAGAAATTGACCGTATGACCGGGATGATAAAGAACTGGGACAATCTTGTAAATTATTCTACAATAAATATTCAATTGACGGAAATTGCTCCGAAATCAACCGAGATTGAAGGATTTGAAAACGATTTTTGGGAAAAGGCGAAGAGAGAGTTTGTAAAATCCATAAATCGAGTGATAATAATATCCCAGGACTTGTTTGTATGGTTTATAGCAGTACTTCCATTCGTATTCATTATTGGAATACTTGCAATAGTGGTGGTTGCAGTTGCTAAAAAGAAAAGAAAAAGGAAATAATGGTTTGACATAGATGAAAAAAGCTTTCCTGTATTTTATCAGGAAAGCTTTTTCTTTTACTGCAATGATTTTATTGGTAGAATGAATTTATAAAGAGAGGATGATTAAATGAAAAAAATAGTGATAATTGACGGACACAGCTTGATATATAGAGCTTTTTATGCCTTGCCGGAACTGATGACTGCCGAAGGCTTGCATACTAATGCCATTTATGGTTTTTTGAATATGTTAAACAGAGTCATAGAAGAGGAATCGCCTGAATATATAAGTGTTGCTTTTGATATGAAGGCTGCAACATTCAGGAATGATGCATATGAAGGATACAAGGCCAACAGAAAAAAAATGCCAGTTGAATTGAGAGAGCAGATTCCTGCAATTAAAGAAATACTCGATGCGTATCACATACACCGGATGGAATTTGAAGGATTTGAGGGGGACGATCTGATAGGTACTGTTGCAAAGACATGCGGCAGCCAGGGCATAAATGCTTTAATAGTAACAGGAGACAAGGATGCATTGCAATTGGTAGACGACAATATCGGCGTAATGCTGACAAAGAAGGGAATAAGCACTACAAAACTGTATGACAGCGACGCTGTATTAGATGAATTTGGCGTATTGCCGAATCAAATTGCCGATTATAAAGGGCTTGTAGGTGACAAATCCGACAACATTCCAGGTGTAAAGGGAGTCGGCAAAAAAACGGCGGAAAATCTACTTAAGAGATTCAATACCGTTGAAGAATTATACAATAGGCTGGACGAATTGGATAAAAAGAATTTAAAGGATAAATTGGAGAATGAATCTGAACAGGCATTCCTAAGCAAACGGCTGGCGACCATCTCTGTCAATGTACCTATTGATTTCAATATGGAGGAACTGGTTTATCACGAACCGGATTGCGGACGGCTTAGGGAGCTATTTGTAAAATATGAATTCAAAAGTCTTTTGCTTAAAACTTCGAACGAAAGCAATTCAAACGAAGTCCACGAAAAAATAGAATCAAAAATACTTGAATCTGAAAAAGAAGTATCGGAATTGCATGAAAGAGCAGCTGAAAAGGGCACAATTGGGTTAATGGCCATGAAGAATTGCAAAGAAGAAATGACGCCTGAAACAGTTTATGCTCTATGTTTAGATGACAAGGCATATTGGATGAATTCAATGCTTTCCAACACCAATGCGGCAAAGAAAATGTTTGCTGACGAAAGTATAGGCAAATACGGATACAACATGAAAGAAACATGTCTGCTGGCAAAAAAAGAAGGATTGGATATACGAAAGATTGGATTCGATATTAAAATTGCTGAACATATGCTTCATCCTTCAAGTTCCGATTATTCCCTTGATAAAATCATTATGAGCAGAACAGGGGAAAGTCTGGATTTTTCGAATCCGGACGAAAAGAACGGTGAAAATCATTGTTTGGAATATTGCGGGGAAGCACTTGGAGCGGTTGAAAAGCTCAGAGAAACAATCATCGCTGAGCTAAAGGAAAATGACTTGTGGGAAGTATTTGAAGAAGTCGAAATGCCTCTAATTGAAGTTTTGGCTGAAATGGAATTCAACGGATTTTATATAGATACGGAAAGACTTGATGAACTTGATGATGAATTCACAAAAAAGCTTGTGGGCATAGAGGATGCGATTTACGAATACGCAGGAGAGAAGTTCAATATAAACTCCACTAAACAAACTGGAAATATTTTGTTTGAAAAATTGGGACTCCCGGCATTCAAAAAAACAAAAACAGGATATTCTACAAATCAAAAGGTTCTGGAAAAACTCAAAAGCAAACATCCCATAGTTGAAAAAATCATGGAGTACAGGCAATACATGAAGCTGAAGTCTACTTATGTTGATGGATTGGGCAAATTAATCGACACGAAAACAAAACGATTGCATCCAAGCTTCAATCAAACAGCTACTGTTACGGGAAGACTTAGCACAAGCGAACCCAATTTGCAAAATATACCGGTCCGGTTGGAAATGGGAAGGAAGTTAAGGCAAATTTTCATAGCCGAAGGAAAACGGAGGCTTGTTGACGCCGACTATTCCCAAATAGAATTAAGAGTATTGGCCCACCTTTCAAAAGACAGGGGTTTGATAGAAGCCTTCAACAATGGAACGGACATACATACTTTGACAGCTTCACAGGTGTTCGACATACCGGTTGAAGAAGTCACGTCTGTACAGCGTGGAAGAGCAAAGGGTGTCAATTTTGGCATAATTTATGGAATAAGCGATTTTGGACTTTCCAACAATATAGGGATAAGCATAAAAGAGGCGGCATTGTACATCGATCAGTATTTTAAAAAATATCCAAATGTAAAAACATTTATGGACAATCAAATAGAAGATGCAAAATCGAACGGTTATGTGAGGACTATGTTCAATAGAAAGCGTTATATTCCGGAGCTTAAGTCCAACAACCGAAACCTTAGGTCTTTTGGAGAAAGAATGGCAATGAATACTCCCATCCAGGGAAGTGCAGCTGACATAATAAAAATTGCAATGATAAAGATTTACCGAGAATTGAAGGAAAGAAAACTGAAATCAAGACTGACGCTTCAGATCCATGACGAACTGATAATAGAGACGGAGCCTTCTGAAATAGAAGAGGTAAAAGAGCTTATGAGAAGAAACATGGAATCAGCGGTGGAAATGGAAGTGCCATTGACGGTGGATATGAAAGTCGGTGAAAGCTGGTATGAAACAAAATAGCAGTGGTAAAAAACAAGTCGTAATAGGTATTACCGGAGGGATAGGGTCAGGGAAAACAACTGTTACCGAATATCTTTCTAAAATGGGTTTTCCTATAGTTGATGCCGACAGAATAAGCAGGAATCTTATGGATGAAGAGGATATCGCAGGTGAAGTCGTTGACACTTTTGGAAAAGGAATTCTTGATGCGTATGGAAATGTTGACAGAAGAAAATTGAGAGAAATGGTTTTTCGCGACAAAAATCTTTTGAAAAAGCTCAATTCAATATTTCACCCCAAAATCAGAGAACGCATTGAAAAAAATATAGTTGATCTGAAAAAAGAAGGCAACAAAATAATTTTTCTGGATGCGCCGTTGCTCATTGAGAATAATCTTGATAGAATGGTTGATGAGGTTTGGATAGTTTCATGCAGTATAGAAACACAGATAGATAGAGTTATGAAGAGGGATGATTCAAAACGAAAAGAAATTGAGCAGATTATAAAAAAGCAAATGCCGCTTGAAGAAAAATTGAAACATGCGGACATAGTATTCCAAAATGAGGATTCAATAACGGATTTAAAAGATAAAATTGAATATGCCTTGAAAGATCTTATTAATAGGATTTGAAAATATGTGTGAAAGGAAAATTTCAATGAAGGAATTGAAAACTTTAAAGGATGTAGAAGAATTCGACGCTGGCGACAAAAAGAGATTGTCCTCTGCAACACATGAGGAGATACAAAACGGAGCCACAACCGATATTTATTTCATTCGAACCATGGACATACTGAAAAGCATGGGAATGGAGAAGAAAATTGTTGTAGCGGAGATTTTTGCCAGAAGAGGTGGCATTTTTGCAGGACTTGAAGATGTCAAAACACTTCTGAAAGGCAAGAATATAGAGTTTTGGAGCATTGAGGAAGGCGAATCTTTCGATGCGAAAGAACCTATAATGGTAATAAAGGGACCCTATGAGGAATTTGGAGCCTATGAAACAGTCATACTTGGAATGCTCGCCAGTTCTTCAGGCTGGGCTACAGCTTCAAGTCAAATAAAAGAGGCCTGTGGAGATAAAACATTCCTATGCTTTGGAGCCAGGCATTTGCATCCTGCAGTTGCGCCTTGCATGGAAAGAGCCGCAATAGTTGGAGGGGCAAGTGGTGCAAGCTGCATACTCGCAGCAAAGGAAATCAATATCGAGCCAAGCGGAACATTGCCGCATGCGGCTATGCTTATTGCGGGAGACACTGAACTTATTGCAAAAAATTATGATGAATTGATGCCGCCTGAACACAAGAGAATAGTGCTTGTTGATACATTCAAAGACGAGGTCGAGGAAAGCATAAGAATAGCGAAGCTTCTCGGCGATAGACTTTTTGGTGTGAGAGTCGATACCCCGAGCGAAAGAGGTGGAGTTACACCAGGGCTAATTCGTGAGCTTAGGGCAAAATTGGACTACGAAGGGTTCGAAAATGTGAAAATTTTTGTTTCAGGAGGTCTTAAGCCTGACAAGATCAGAGAACTTTCAGCTGCCGGAGCAGATTCTTTCGGGGTTGGCAGTTACATTTCTTCGGCTTCTCCGATCGACATGACAATGGACCTTAAAGAAGTTGATGGAAAGCTTATAGCCAAGAGAGGAAGAATTCCGGGAATTAATGAAAATAATCGCTTGAAAAAAGTCGAGTTATGATTTATAATTAGTTTTGTTGATTGCGGATGTGGTGGAACGGCAGACACGCTGTCTTGAGGGGGCAGTGCTCAACTGGGCGTGCGGGTTCAAATCCCGCCATCCGCACCAAGTGAAAAATAAAAATCCAACTTATGTTGGATTTTTTATTAATTAAAGAATTCAGAAAATATTGAAATCTTTAATTATTTGATATATAATATGAAATATAATTCACTTGGGGGGAATATCAATGAGCTTGGATTTCGAAAAACAGATAAATGGTGTAAAGGATTTATATGAAAGGCTTAGTGAAAGGGAAAAGGAATACTTGAAAGAAGCGCTTCAGATAATACTTACAAAATTTGATGAAAGGACTTAAGAGTATGCAATGTCATACTCTTTTTATTTTGCATGTCAATGTATTTCATTTATGATATAATTATTAGATGTAAAAATGACTGTAGGGAGGAATTGTTATGTTGACACAAGCGCCCAGGGGCACTAAGGACGTAATGCCCTTTGATGCCTATAAATGGCAATACGTTGAAAGGAAATTCGCTGAAATATGCAACCGTTTCGGATATGAAGAAATAAGAACTCCGGGATTTGAGCATACAGTTTTGTTCAAAAGAGGTGTTGGCGAAGGAACTGACATAGTACAGAAAGAGATGTATACATTCAAGGACAATGGTAAAAGGGACCTTACGCTTAAACCTGAAGGTACTTCGCCGGTTGTCAGGGCATTCATAGAAAATAAGCTGTATGCCATGACTCAGCCGACAAAATTGTATTATAATACGCCATGCTACAGGTATGAAAGGCCGCAAGCTGGAAGACTTAGGGCTTTTCATCAATTCGGAATAGAAGTTTTCGGGGCGAAGGATGCATCTACCGATGCTGAAATAATCCACCTCGGTATGACTTTTTTCAAAGAAGTCGGTCTTAAAAATCTTGAATTGAGAATAAACAGTATTGGTTGTCCAGAGTGCAGAAAAAAATATATTGAGGTTTTGAAGGAGTATTATGCTCCGAGGCTTGGAGAATTGTGCAGCACATGCAATGACCGGTTCGAAAGAAATCCAGTCAGGATAATCGACTGCAAGAGTCCGATATGCCAGGAGATAAGCGCCGGCGCTCCTTCGATTCTTGATTATCTGTGTGAAGAATGTTCTGACCATTTTGAAGAACTGAAAAGGAATTTGGATTTGATGAAAACAGAATATATGATTGATGCCAACATAGTAAGAGGACTTGATTATTATTCTAAAACGGCTTTTGAAATAATAAGCCGCGACATTGGGGCACAGGGAACGGTATGCGGCGGCGGCAGATATGACGGCTTGGTTGAAGAAATAGGTGGTCCGTCAACTCCGGGTGTGGGTTTCGGTCTTGGAGTTGAAAGACTCATACTGACTTTGGAAAAAAACAATATTGAGATACCGAAGCCTAAAGGCCTTGATGTTTTTATTGCAGCAATGGGTAAGGAAGCTGTTGAAAAAGCGGTAGAGATTGCTTCTGAATTGAGAACAATGGGTTTGAAGGTTGATTTTGACCATCTTAAAAGAAGTCTCAAGGCGCAGTTCAAATATTCAGACAAGAAGGATGCCTTATATACATTGGTAATTGGTGACAATGAATTGCAAAAGGATGCCGTTACTCTAAAAAATATGAAAACCGGAATACAAAGTGAAATATCAATAAGCAATATAGCTGAAGAGATAGCGAAAAAATTCAACGAGGGGATGTAGAGTATGGCTGAACTGTTAAAGGGCATGAAAAGAACGCATATGTGCGGCTCATTGCGCAAAGAAAACGAAGGTGAAATCGTAACTCTGATGGGATGGGTACAAAAGAGAAGGAATCTTGGTGCTTTGATATTCATTGACATAAGAGATGTCACAGGAATTGCGCAGGTTGTTTTTGATGAAGCTGTATCGAATGAAGCATTTGAAAAGGCAAGCAAGATAAGAGGAGAATTTGTCGTTGCCGTTTCAGGAACAGTCAATATAAGGGAATCGATTAATGAAAATATGGATACTGGCGACATAGAAATATATGCTGAAAGAATAAAGATATTGTCTGAAGCTGAAATCCCGCCGATACACATAAATGATAACGATGATGCAGGAGAACGGCTCAGGCTTAAGTATCGCTATCTTGACTTGAGAAAGCCCAAGATGCAAAAAAACCTTATCATGAGAAACAAAGTCACAAAATCAGCCAGAGACTTTCTTAACGGAGAAGCATTTACAGAGGTTGAAACACCTATGCTTACCAAACCCACTCCTGAAGGGGCAAGGGATTATCTTGTTCCAAGCAGGGTTAATCCCGGAAGTTTTTATGCACTGCCACAGTCTCCGCAAATTTTCAAGCAATTGCTGATGGTATCAGGAATGGACAGGTATTTTCAGATAGCCAGATGCTTCAGGGATGAGGATCTAAGAGCAGACAGACAACCCGAATTCACTCAAATCGACATAGAGATGTCTTTTGTGGAAGAGGACGATATAATAGGCATAAATGAAAAGCTCATAAAGCACATATTCAATGAGGTCATGGGAGTTGATGTTAAGATTCCTTTTCCGAGGATGCCATATATTGAAGCAATGGAGAGATTCGGTTCAGACAAACCTGACATCAGATTCGGATTCGAATTGAAAAATATGAATGAAGCCTTGAAGGACACCGAATTCAAGGTATTCAGGAATGTTGTTGAAAGCGGAGGATCCGTTAAGGGAATCAATGTTAAAGGTTATTCCGACAAGTTCAGCAAAAAGGGTATTTCAAAATTAGAAAAACATGTAAAAACCTACGGTGCGAAAGGATTGGCATGGATTAAGCTTGAAAATGGCGAGATTGTTTCTCCCATTCAGAAATTCCTTAAAGCTGAAGAGCTGAATGCAATAACAGAATTGTTTGAACTTGAAGAAAATGATCTGATATTGATAGTGGCTGATGAACAAAAAGTTGTTTATGACGCGCTTGGAAGCTTGAGGGTCCATGTGGCAAAAAAACTCGAATTGTTGGATGAAAACAAATATGAATTTCTATGGGTCACAGAATTTCCTTTGCTTGAGTATGATGAGGAAAATGAAAGATATGTTGCAATGCACCATCCATTCACTTCACCGGTTGATGATGACATAGAGCTTCTCGACAAGGAACCCGGAAAAGTCAGGGCCAAAGCATATGACATAGTTCTTAATGGAGTAGAGCTTGGTGGAGGAAGCATAAGAATCCATGATTCGAAATTGCAGAAAAAAATGTTTGAAGCTTTGGGTTTCAGCGATGAAGAGTCTGAAAGAAAATTCGGATTTCTCATGAACGCCTTCAAATACGGCACTCCGCCGCATGGGGGACTTGCCTACGGACTGGACAGAATGGTAATGCTTATGACATTCAGTGAAAGCATACGGGAAGTAATTGCTTTTCCAAAGACACAAAACGCGACATGTCTGATGACCGAGGCTCCTGCAGCAGCCGATGAAAAACAGCTTGAAGAGTTGAGCATTTCACTCACGCTTGATTGATAAAAATTTAAAAGCTCCCGAATGGTGCAGAAATGCGCTTGAAAGGAGTTTTTCTTTTGGTTGAATAAGTCGATTGACTGTAATATAATAATTATACCGTATACAGGTATAAGGAGGGTTTAAATGGCCAATTATGATAAGGATTCTGTTCAAAGAAGGCTGAGGAGAATTGAAGGGCAGATTAAAGGAATTCAGAGAATGATCGAAGAGGAACGAGGATGCAACGACATACTTATCCAAATCTCAGCAGTTCGTTCAGCGGTAAACAGGGTTGGGGGAATAGTTCTTGAAAATCACTTGAACCATTGCATGATGAAATGTAAAAATGAGGGAACAGAACAAGAACAGACCATAGACGAATTGATTGAAACTATGATAGGTTTCTTAAAATAACGGGAGTGTAAAAATGTATAGAGTCGGAGAAGTTGTAAAAATACAGGGCGATATGGCTCAAGTAAAGTTGATGAGGCATTCAGCGTGCGGAAAATGCAAGGCATGTAAAATTGGAGAAGACGACGGGAGTGTTTACTCTGATGCATACAACAGCATGGATGCGAAGGAAGGCGACCATGTTGAAATAAGCATGGATGAGGGTGATCTGCTTGGTGCCGCGGCTATTTTGTACGGATTTCCACTGATTACCATGTTGATTTGCGTTTTTATTGCCAACTGGTTTTTGGGTAAAAGTGATATAGTAAATCATGAGATGATTTTGGGGGCTACGGCCTTGATGTCCCTGACAGCAACTTTTGCAATAATAAAATCAAAAAACGGAGAATTCAAAAGATCAAAAAAATATTTGCCGGAAATAACCAAAATAATCTTGAAAGGGTGATTTCATGAATTACGAATATCTCAAAGAAACCGATCCTCAAATCATGCAAGTTCTCGACAGGGAGTTGACAAGGCAGAGGGGCGGAATAGAACTTATTGCATCGGAAAATTTTATTTCAAGAGCGGTAATGGAAACAATGGGAAGCGTATTGACAAACAAATATGCTGAGGGTTATCCCGGAAAAAGGTATTATGGCGGTTGTGAAGAAGTTGATGTGGCAGAAAATCTGGCAATAGAAAGATTGAAATCGCTTTTTGGAGCTGAACATGCAAATGTTCAACCACATTCAGGTTCGGGTGCGAATTTTGCGGTTTATCAGGCTGTTTTAAAACCCGGGGATATTGTCATGGGAATGGCTTTGCCCCATGGCGGTCATCTTACACATGGAAGTCCTGTGAATCAATCTGGAAGGCTTTATGAATTTGTAAGCTACGGGGTTGATAAGGAAACGGAAAGAATTGATTATGATGAAGTTGAAAAAATTGCAAAGGAATGCAAACCGAAACTGATAGTATCGGGAGCCAGTGCATATTCCAGGGAAATAGATTTTGAGAAATTCAGAAAAATAGCGGATTCAGTAGGGGCATATCTTATGGTTGACATGGCTCATATAGCGGGATTGGTTGCCGCAGGCCTTCACGGAAATCCTTGCAAATATGCCGACTTTGTAACTACCACTACGCATAAAACGCTGAGGGGTCCAAGGGGCGGAGCAATTCTTTGCAAGTCGGAATATGCCAAAATCATCGACAAGGCTATTTTCCCTGGCTCGCAGGGGGGGCCTTTGATGCACGTAAAAGCTGCTAAAGCGGTATGTTTCAAAGAGGCTTCAACAGATGAATTCAAAAATTATCAAAAGCAAACAATTGCCAACGCGAAAGCATTGGCTGAGGAATTGAAAGACCGGGGATTCAGAATAGTTTCTGGTGGTACAGACAACCACATGATGCTTTTGGACTTGACAAGCAAGAATGTAAACGGTAAGGATGCTGAAAAAAGACTCGACGCAATAGGCATAACCGTAAATAAGAATACTATACCGTTTGATCCGGAAAGTCCTTTTGTAACAAGCGGAATACGTTTGGGAACACCCGCAGTAACGACGAGAGGCATGAAGGAAAACAATATGGCTGCGATTGCGGAAATAATCAAAAATGCAATTGAAGGCATAGCGGATGATGAATCCCTTAATAACGATGTAAAAGTATTATGTGAAAAATTTCCATTGTATAATGAATAAAATGATTTATCAATAAAAATTTAATTTAAGGAAAAAGCGCAAATGTAATCAGTTTGCGCTTTTTCTATGTCCAAAAGAATATCAGATTACAAAGAGGAACATGACTTTGCAAAGGAAAATTTTGCTATTGTATAATATTATTGCAATTATAGGGTAAAGGAAATAACAAGTAAATAATAAGGGGGAAAATATGAGAAACGAAAAAATCAAAGTGATAATTTGGGGAGTCGGATCAATGGGAAGCGGAATTGCCAAGATGATTTTAAAAAAGAAAGGAGTTGAGATTGTAGGGGCAATAGGAAGAAAAACACATGTGGGAGAAAATCTTCATGATGTATTGGATATGGGTCAGAACGATATTAAACCGGTTGTGATTTCCAATGATCCAGAGAAAATTTTAAAGGAGAATGCGGCTGATGTGGTTCTAATAGCGACAGACTCATATGTCAAAGATTCATATGAAAAAATTGTCATGTGTCTTGAAAAAGGATCAAATGTAATTTCTACTGCGGAAGAAATGGCTTTCCCATGGGAGCAGGAAAAAGAATTGGCGGGAAAGCTTGATTTTATTGCAAAAGAAAACGGCGTTACGGTTTTGGGCACTGGAATAAACCCCGGTTTTGTTTTGGATACCCTCATACTTGCACTTACGGGAACATGCGGACATGTTGAGCATATCAAGGCGGCAAGGGTAAACGATCTTTCTCCGTTTGGACCGGCCGTCATGAATGAACAGGGTGTTGGAACGACAGAACATGAATTTATGGAAGGGATTCAAAACGGAAAAATTGCAGGTCATGTCGGATTTCCTGAATCCATAGGAATGGTGGCAAAAGGATTGGGTTGGAATGTGGAAAAAATTGAACAAACGAGAGAGCCCATAATTGCAAAGATGGAAAGGAAGACACGGCACATAAAAGTCAAGTCTGGAGATGTGGCTGGATGCAGGCAATGCGGATACGGATATGTTGACGGTAAAATAAAAATCGAAATGGAACACCCGCAACAGGTTAAGCCGGAATTGGAGGCTATAGATACGGGAGACTATATATGGATAAAGGGCGAACCGGACATTTCAATGAGTATAAAGCCTGAAATACCGGGAGGTATTGGAACAATAGCGATGTGTGTAAATATGATACCTCATGTGATTAATGCAAGGAGTGGAGTCAAAACAATGCTGGACCTTCCGCTCCCAAGGGCAATCATGGGTGACATGAGACAATTCATAGAAGAATGGGAGGAGGATAAATGATATTAAAGGGTAGGTGGGTCAGGATTCATAAAGTTGTTTTGGAGCCTGTAGATAGGGCTGAAAATCTGCCGGCCGACACCGGGAAAGTACCTTATGAAATGTGGGTTAAAGGCTTTTTGACAGAAGACGCGGAATTGGGTGAAAATGTTTTTGTGGAAACAATTACTGGCAGGATTGTTGAAGGAAAACTCATAGAAAAGGAACCAGCATTCAATCATTCTTACGGAAATTTCATACCTGAACTTTTGGAAATAGGTCTTCAATTGAGAAAAATTGTTTCCGGGGGTGAGAATAATCAATAATTCATATAAAGCCGTTATGGATAGGCGCAATGAAATAATGAAAAAGGCAATAGGAATTGATTATGAAGAATTTGAATCTAAAGGGACAATCTCATTTGATTATGAAAGGATGATGGAAAAGACCGGATACACATTGTCTGAAATAATTGGAATTCAAGAAGAATCTGGAGTTGGTAATACTCCGATTATGGAAATGAAAAACATAACAGAACTGGCGAGAAAAATTTCAAAAAACAATAAAGCGGCAAGAATCTTCGTTAAGGATGAAGCTTCTAATCCGTCCGGCAGTTTCAAGGCAAGGCGTGCGGCAACTGCGGTTTATCATGCAAAAAAAATGGGCTATAAGGGAGTTGTTGCTGCAACAAGTGGAAATTATGGGGCAGCTGTTGCAAGTCAGGCCGCTATAAGCGGTCTCAAGTGCATAATAGTACAGGAATGTTATGACAGCTCATACAAGGGGCAACCTGAAATAATTGAAAAGGCTCGCAAATGCGAAGCTTTCGGGGCAGAGGTCGTACAACTGACGGTAGGTCCCGAATTGTTTTATGTGTTTTTAAGGCTTTTGGAGGAAACAGGATATTTCAATGCCTCGCTTTATACACCATTTGGAATAGCAGGGGTTGAGACACTTGGGCATGAATTGATTATGCAATGCAGGGAAAGGTATGGAAAAGAACCGGACTGCGTAGTATGCACTAATGCCGGAGGAGGAAATTTGACAGGGACAGCAAGGGGAATCATAAAAGCCGGCGCCAGAGATACAAAAGTAATTGCCGCCAGTGTTGATCTTGCTGGCCTTCACATGGCCAGCGACGGGCAATTCAATAAAAAGTCTTTCACAACGGGACACACAGGATTTGGAATTCCATTTGCAACATGGCCCGACAGGACCGATGTCCCGCGATCGGCGGCAAGGCCTTTGAGGTACATGGTCAGATATGTGACTGTAAAGCAAGGCGAAGTGTTTTACATGACTGAAGCATTGGCTCAGCTGCAGGGGCTGGAAAGAGGCCCTGCAGGAAACACTTCTCTTGCTGCGGCATTTTCCATAGCACAGGAAATGGATAACGAGCAAATGATTGTGGTGCAGGAAACCGAATATACAGGCGCAGGAAAACATATACAACCACAATTGTCTTTTGCAAGAGAAAACGGAATAAAAATAATGTTTGGAGATCCGAAAGAGGAAATTCCGGGCATGAATATAATTCTTCCAGAACATCCTTCTCTGCTTAATGCAAAAGACCTGAATTTAAATGATATAAAGAAATCCTATATTGAAAATTCGGTGGAAAGGATTAGTCAAAGAAATATACAAGACGTTGAGTTTGAGTTTTTGATGGAGGAGACGAGAATCGAAGAAGAAGAATTGGCAAATATCATAAGAGAAATCGGGAGGTGGGATAATGGAAAGAAAAGATGATTTTAATGATCGAAGAAGCCACTTGGAAAATTTGACTGACGAAGAATTGAAATCAAGGTTTTGGGAATTGTCCGAAAGAATAGTTCGTCCAATGATCGATATGGCGGGAAAGTACACCTCCCCGTCTATTGAAAGATCTATTTTGCTCAGAATGGGATTTTCTTCAATTGAAACGAAAGCCATTGTAGAGCAAACCATAGACAGGGGACTAATGGGCAAGGGAGCAGGCCATGTCGTTTACAGATTGTCTCTCATTAAAGAATGTTCTATAAGAGAAGCCGGGGAAATGCTTTTAAACGGAAATGGGTGGGACGAGGTAATCGTAAGCTTTGAAGAGAGGGGGAATAAGAGTGGTTCTTGATCCCAATGAAAAAATAGACATTGAAGATATACTTAAGGATCTTGACAAGTACAGTCCGAAACGAAAGGGCTGGACATGGCGAAACAAAAAAGACAGCATCGTAATCGGTGACTTTGAATACAAAAATTGTTCCGATTCCCTTAATAACAGTGTGCCGCTTCCATCCGCCAAATACTTTGGGTCTATCGATCCGCAACCGGATTACAGCATAACTACCGAAATTGCATCAGGAAGGTTTGAGGATGATATAAGGCGAATGCGTATGGCTGCATGGCATGGAGCGGATCATATTATGGTTATCAGGACAGCCGGTCAATCTCATTTTGATGGATTGATAGAAGGCACTCCGCAAGGAGTCGGAGGAATTCCAATTACAAGAAAACAAATAAGGGCCCAGAGAAAAGCATTGGATTTGATTGAGGAAGAAGTAGGAAGGGATATAAACTACCATTCATATGTAAGCGGGGTGGCGGGACCTGAAATAGCGGTAATGTTTGCGGAAGAAGGAGTAAACGGCGCTCACCAGGATCCACAGTACAACGTTTTGTACAGAAATATAAACATGGTAAGATCGTTTGTGGATGCAGCAGAGTCGAAAAGAATAATGGCTTGGGCTGACATGGCGCAGATTGATGGAGCTCATAATGCAAATGCGACTGCAAGAGAATCATGGAAAGTAATGCCCGAACTGATGGTGCAGCACGCGATAAACAGCATGTATTCGGTTTTTTCGGGTTTAAAAAAAGAAAATATTTGCTTGTCAACTGTTCCTCCTACAGCACCGCCTGCTCCATGCCTAAAAATCGATTTGCCGTACGCGGTTGCATTAAGAGAATTCTTTGGAGAATATAGGATGCGAGCACAAATGAACACGAAATACATGGAGTCTTCTACAAGAGAGGCAACAGTGACACACGTTTTGAACATGCTTGTTTCAAGATTGACAAGTGCTGATATTCAATCCACCATAACGCCCGACGAGGGAAGAAATGTTCCGTGGCACATGTACAACATAGAAGCTTGCGACACTGCAAAACAGACGCTTGTCGGAATGGACGACATACTTGAAATGGTAGAGTTGAAAAAAGATGGCTATTTAAAGAATAAGACAAGGGAATTGAAGGAAAGAGCAGTGCTGTTCATGGAAGAGATAATTGAATGTGGAGGATATTTCGAAGCTGTCGAAAAAGGATTTTTTGTTGATTCTGGTTTATATCCTGAAAGAAACGAGGATGGAATAGCAAGGAGTATTGACGGAGGGGTCGGAGCAAATACCGTTTATGGAAGAGAAGATGATTATTTTGCACCAGTAACAGCACATTTTGGTAATAACAATATAGAACAATACAACTTGAAAAATCCTTCCGATGCCATAGGCGGGTGCACATTTGAAAATCCAAAAAAAATTGTGTATATAGATGAATTGGATGAAAAAGACAATGTTGATGTAAGGTTGAAGGAAAACAAAAAATTCAGGAAAACAAAAATTATTAAGCCGGAAGTCGAGTGGCTTGGAGATGGTATTGTGCAGGTAGAAATAATGCTGCCGACGGGAAGTAGAACAGCCGAGTTTGCCGCAATTGAATTGGGCAAGAAAATGAACTTGAAAGATATTGAAGTGATTCATAAGGAGGTAATGCACCCGGCAGAGGGGACAAGGATACAAATGAAGGGCAGGATTGACGCATCTATCGACATTGGAAAATTGAAAATTCCAAAAGAGCCTGAAATACTTACAGACGATGAAATAAGGCAAGCAGTTAAAGAATCGCCCATAAGGATTGTAGCAGGAACGGTTGGAGAAGATGAGCATTCCGTTGGCCTTAGAGAAATTATCGACATAAAGCATGGCGGCATAGAAAAGTATGGAATCAAATGTCACTATCTGGGAACATCAGTGTCCTGTGAAAAATTGGTGGATGCCGCAATTGAACTTGATGCCGACGCAATACTCATGTCAACAATAATAAGCCATGATAAAATCCATTACAGGAATATGAAGCTGATGAATGACCTTTGCATCGAAAAAGGCATAAGAGAAAAGGTTCTTATCATTGCAGGCGGCACACAAGTAATACCGGAAACAGCTGTAGAACAAGGGATTGACGCGGGTTTTGGAAGGGGCACCAAGGGGCGCCATGTGGCAACTTTCCTGGTAAAGAAACTGGGTGAAGCTGATAATGAAAGTTGATGCGCTTGTTGCTGAAATCGGCAGCACCACTACGATTGTAAATGCCTTTAATGGAATTGATGGAGGGACTCCTGAATTTTTAGAACAAGGGCAATCGAAAACTACAGTGGAAGACGGAGACGTGGTTGAAGGATTGAAAAATGCGATAAATGACCTTGAAAAAAAGCTGAAGATCAATTCATTGGAATACAATGAAATGTTTGCTACAAGCAGTGCGGCTGGCGGTTTGAGGATGTCTGTACACGGATTGGTTTACGATATGACGGTTAAGGCGGCGCGTGAAGCCGCCCTTGGGGCCGGGGCAAACTTGAAAATGATAACTGCCGGGAAAATGCGTAAATCGGACATAAATAAATTGAAGGAGATACGTCCCAATATAATACTGATTGCCGGCGGGGTAGATTACGGTGAAAGGGATACGGCTCTATATAATGCGAGTCTGATTTCAGACCTTGAATTGGGAATTCCGGTTATTTATGCGGGGAATATTGAAAACAAGGAAGAAATCAAAGCAATATTCAACGAAAAGTCGAATTCTGCAATGCTTTATTTGACTGAGAACGTATATCCAAGAATAGATGAACTTAATGTGGAACCAACGAGAAAAATAATTCAGGATGTGTTCGAGGAACACATAATCCATGCACCCGGTATGGAAAAAATCAAGACAATGGTCAATTCAAAGATTATTCCGACTCCTGGAGCAGTTATGGAAGCTTCAAAGATTCTTAAGGGAGAAATTGGGGATTTGATTGTAATAGATGTGGGGGGGGCTACAACAGACATACATTCTGTCACATGTGGAAGCGATGATATAAACAGAATTCTTTTAAGTCCAGAACCTGAAGCTAAAAGGACGGTAGAAGGAGATATGGGTGTCTATGTGAACATGGATAATATTCTTTCGTTGATAGGCGAAAAAAGATTGGAAGAAACTTTTGGAGAAAAAATTGTCCAATTGATTTCAAACTACCGTTTTGTGCCACGAAGCAAAGAAGAAATAAGGCTTGTTGAAATGATGGCTGAAAAAGCAATTGCAGTTGCACTCGACAGGCATTCTGGAAATTTCAGGGATGTGTACGGAACAAGCGGTAAGAAAAAATACGCCGAGGGAAAGGACCTGACTGCTGTAAAATTCATAATTGGCACTGGAGGAGCGATTACACGCCTTCCCAAAGGAAGAGAAGTCATAAGGAAAGTTCTAGAACGCGAAACAAAAGAAAAATTGAATCCGGGAAGAGATGTTGAAATACTTATTGACAAAAAATACATAATGGCTTCACTTGGGGTTTTATCAAAAAAATACCCTGATTTTACCGTCGAAATGCTAAAAAAGAATTTTGTGTGACAAAGCGATTCAAATCAAAATTATCATCATTCTACATTATGTGTATAAAAAGGTTATAATGTAAGGGAGGTCCTCGACCTCCCTTTGCTTTTTAAGAGTTGAATCCAAGCTTTGAATATTTTGAAAAGGGTGATTTTATGGAGCCGCTGGCGGTAAGAATAAGGCCTGAAAGATTGGAAGATGTTGTCGGGCAAAAGCACATTATCGGAAAAGGCAAGCTGATTGACAGCATAATGGAAAAAAAGCGACTGATGAATATGATTTTCTATGGACCGCCTGGAACAGGCAAAACAACTGTGGCAAATCTTTTGGCAAAATCCACGGATAGAAAATTTTATAAAATAAATGCGACCAATGCAGGTGTGGGCGACCTTAAGAAGGTCATAGGTGAACTCGACACATTGCTTGCAATTAATGGAGCAGTACTTTATGTTGACGAGATTCAACATTTCAACAGAAAACAGCAGCAGGTTTTGCTTGAGCATACTGAAAACGGGAAAATAATACTTATAGCAAGCACAACAGAGAATCCGTTTCAGTACGTATATAAAGCACTGCTAAGCCGTTCAATGCTTTTTGAGTTCCGTGCAATAAGTCCCGAGGATATGCTCGAAGGGATTGCGGCATCGAAAATCCGTATAGAAACGGAATATGACAAAAAAATATTGTATGATGAAAATTCTATTTTAGCAATGGCGCGTCACGCAAATGGCGACTATAGAAAAATGCTTAATTACATCGAAATAGGCATTTTGCTTGAGAATGGAAATGAAGTTGAGTTTAAAGAAGATTTAGTCGAAAAGATATTGCAAAAGAAGGTATTCAGTTATGACAGTACGGGAGACGAATACTATGACATCATAAGCGCTTTTCAGAAATCCATCAGGGGAAGCGATCCTGATGCCTCGGTTTACTATCTTGCAAGGCTTATTGATGCAGGGGACATCAAGCCAATTTGCAGACGATTGCTTGTAATGGCGGCTGAGGATATTGGACTCGCTTATCCAAACGCAATCAGCATAGTCAAGTCATGCGTCGATTCTGCGCTCTTTGTAGGACTTCCGGAAGCGAGAATAATTTTATCGGAAGCTGTTCTTTTGCTTGCTCTCATGCCAAAATCGAATTCAGCAATGATTGCCGTTGACAGTGCCTTGGGCGACATTGAAAATGGTGAAATCGCTCAAATCCCCAATCATTTGAGGGACAGTCATTTTACAGGAGCAAAGAGGCTGAAGCGCGGAAACGGATATAAATATCCACACAGCTATGATAATCATTATGTGAAACAGCAATATATGCCTGAAATATTGAAGGATAGAAAATATTACGAATCCTCGCAAACAGGCCAGGAAACAAAATTTTCGGAGTACAATAAAAAGCTAAGAAAATAAAGTTGACAAATTTAGTAGGGTATTATATAATCTCTTTGAATCCCGAGTAATAAACTATGGATTCAAGGAGATGATTTATTGAAGCTTTCAACTAAGGGAAGGTATGGATTGAGAGCCATGTTCTATTTGGCTCTGAAATATGGTGAAGGACCTGTGCCTCTAAGTGAAATAAGCGATGAACAAGGGATATCGATAAGTTATTTGGAACAGCTGTTTTCATCACTTAGAAAAAAAGGATTGGTTGTAAGCATAAGAGGCGCAAATGGTGGATACAAACTTTCGAAATCTCCGGAAGAAACTATCGTAGGAGACATTCTAAGGGCGCTTGAAGGAACATTGGCACCCACAGATTGCGTGGTTGACGGTGAGGAAGAAAACTACTCTTATAATGACCATTGTGTTACGCAGCATGTTTGGAGAAAAATCAGGGACAGCATTACTTTGGTTGTCGATTCGATAACTTTGAATGATATGATAAACGATTACAACAGAATGAACAATTGCAACAGCTGCATGATTGAGAATAAATTAAAATGATTGGGGATGATGTTTTGAAAAGGAATGTATATTTGGATTATTCTGCTACCACTCCAGTAAAAAAAGAGGTATTTGAAGCTATGGTGCCTTTTTATACGGAAAATTTCGGTAATCCTTCCAGCATCTACAGATATGGAAGAGAAGCAAAATCGGTTGTCGACAAATCGCGTGAAATAATTGCTGAAACTATCAATGCCTCAACTAATGAAATATTTTTTTGTGCAGGCGGTTCAGAGGCCGACAACTGGGCGTTAAAGGGAGTAGCTGAAGCAAATGCTGAAAAGGGAAAACATATAATAACAAGCAAGATTGAACACCACGCGATTCTTCACAGTTGCGAATATCTTGAAACAAGAGGTTTTGAGGTAACTTATCTTGATGTTGACGAGTATGGAATGATTGATTTGCAAAATCTTAAGAAGGCAATCAGAAAAGATACAATACTAATCTCCATAATGTATGTAAACAATGAAGTCGGAACCGTTCAACCAATAGCAGAAATAGGTAAAATAGCCAGGGAAAACAGCATATATTTTCATACCGATGCAGTGCAGTCATATGGCCATATAAAAATGGATGTTGAGAAATTGGGAGTCGACCTTATGACTGTTTCATCACATAAAATTTACGGACCCAAAGGTGTTGGAGCTCTATATATAAGAAAAGGTACAAAAATCAATCAGTTTATACATGGAGGAGCACAGGAAAGAAGCATGCGTGCAGGAACTGAAAATCTTGCGGCGATTGCAGGGTTCGGAAAAGCTGCTTCGATTGCTGATGAAACCTTGGATGAACACAGAAGCAGGCTGATTGCTTTGAGGGACAAGATGATACATGATATTTCAAGCAGGATAAGCCATGTGAAATTAAATGGCCATCCTAGTGAAAGACATCCCGGAAATGTAAACTTTTGTTTCGAATTCATTGAGGGTGAATCATTGTTGCTTCTTTTGGACAACCAGGGAATTGCAGCATCAAGTGGTTCGGCTTGTACATCGGGCTCTTTGGATCCTTCACACGTTCTCATGGCATTGGGATTGCCACACGAAATTGCCCACGGATCACTAAGATTGACAATTGGTGATTTTACAACGGAAGAAGACGTAGATTATACGGTTGAGAAACTGGTCGAAATTGTTGAAAAGCTGAGAGAAATATCTCCGCTTCATTAGGAAAGGAACGAGGGGGTAAAAATGTATTCAGAAAAGGTTATGGATCATTTCATGAATCCAAGAAATGTGGGTGAAATTGAAAATGCTGACGGAGTGGGTGAAGTTGGAAACCCTCAATGCGGCGATATAATGAAGATCTTTCTTAAAATAGAAAATGACATTATTGTTGATGTAAAATTCAAGACATTCGGTTGCGGTTCCGCCATAGCTTCATCAAGCATGGCTACGGAATTGATAAAAGGAAAATCGATTGATGAAGTAGTAAGCCTTACAAATAGAGCGGTTGTTGAAGCTTTGGACGGTTTGCCGCCAAAAAAGATACATTGTTCTGTATTGGCTGAAGATGCAATAAAGATGGCATTGATGGATTACGCAAAAAAGAACAATCTAACCATCAAGGGCCTTGAAAATTTCAAAGTAAGAGATCATGAACATTAGGATGAATGAAAAACTTGATAGAAACAAAGTAGTCATTGGAATGAGCGGTGGTGTAGACAGTTCTGTGGCTGCCCATATACTGAAAGAAGAAGGTTTTGATGTTACAGGTGTTTATCTAAACCTTTGGGAATCTATAGATGGCGGACGCTTCAAGCATTTGGCTAAAAAAAATGAAGAGGATGCAAGGGGCGTCTGTGAAAAATTGGGTGTAGACTTCATTTCAAAAAACCATGAGGAATCTTTCAGGCATGAAGTTGTAGAATATTTTATAAATGAATATCTCAATGGCAGAACTCCTAATCCATGCGTGCAGTGCAACAAGACTATCAAGTTCAAATATCTGATGGAAGCAGCGGAAGAAATTGGAGCATATTATATGGCGACGGGGCATTACGTGAAAGTGGCAAAAGACAAAGTCAGCGGCAGATATTATGTAAAGCGTACAAAAAACGAAAAGGATCAAAGTTATATGTTTTATACCTTGTCGCAAAATGTAATTTCAAGGCTGTTAATGCCTCTCGGGGACGTAAGTGATAAAAACGATGTAAGAAAAAGAGCGCTTGGACTTGGACTTAACATAGCTGATAAAAAAGACAGCCAGGAAATATGTTTTATACAGGACAATGATTACGGCGGTTTTCTGGAGAGAAATGTTAAAAGAGAAATCAAGCCGGGGAAATTTGTCGACAATCAAGATAATGTTCTTGGCCGTCACAAGGGAATTCCATTCTATACAATAGGACAAAGAAAAGGGCTTGGTATAGCTTTGGGAAAACCAATGTATGTTAAAGATATAAATATTGACAATAATAATATTATGTTAACCGAAAATTCCGCTTTGTATACAAGCAGTCTTATGGCAGAAAAGGTTAATAGCGTTAAATATCAACAGATTCCTGAAGACAGGATATTGGATATAAAGACAAGGTATACTGCAAAAGCGGCTCCCGGAAAAGTTGAAAATTTGGAAGGCGGCAAAATATCAATCCAGTTCGTAGATGACCAAAGAGCGGTTACTCCTGGACAGTCGGTCGTACTATATGAAGGAGAAGATTTGGTAGGCGGAGGTATTATCACAAAAACTTATGGTTGATATTGACAATGAATGGGTATTCTAATATAATCACAGTGATTGTTGATGCTATGATGAAGAGTAGTAATCGGATAATTCTTCTATAGAGAGGGGCTTAAAGCTGAAAGGCCTTGAAGTAATCCGGTGAAGCAGCTTTTGAGCACCTTTTTTGAAGATGAGTAGAAAAAGGCGGTTGATGTCCGATAAAGCATTAAGAGTGATTGCTGTGGCAATAACTAGGGTGGTACCGCGAGTGCTCTCGTCCCTAACAAGGATGAGGGTTCTTTTTATTTTACGGAGGTGTAAATGATGGAAAAAATGGGTCTAAACGAAATCAGAGAAAAGTTTTTGGAATTTTTCAAATCCAAGGAGCATTATTCAAGAATGAGTTATTCACTCGTTCCGCAAAATGACAATAGTCTGTTGCTTATCAACGCTGGAATGGCACCGCTGAAGACATATTTCATGGGTACCGAAGTCCCGCCAAACAAGAGGATGGCCACCTGTCAAAAATGCATAAGGACGGGTGATATCGAAAATGTTGGAATTACTGCCCGCCACGCTACATTTTTTGAAATGCTCGGGAATTTTTCCTTTGGAGATTATTTCAAGAGAGAATCAATAAAATGGGGTTGGGAGTTTGTAACAGAATGGTTGAATATGCCTCAAGAAAAACTATGGGTTACTGTGTATGAAGATGATGACGAGGCTTATGAAATATGGGAAAAAGAGATTGGCATTCCCAAAGAGAGAATAGTAAGGCTTGGAAAAGAAGATAATTTTTGGGAAATTGGAACAGGTCCATGTGGACCGTGTTCAGAAATATATTTCGACCGTGGAGAGAAATTCAGCTGCGGATTGGATACTTGCAAGCCTGGTTGCGATTGCGACAGATTCATAGAATTTTGGAATCATGTGTTCACTCAATTCGACAAAGATGACGAGGGAAACTATAATCTTTTGCCAAAACCTAATATTGACACGGGCATGGGTCTTGAACGTGTTGCATGCATAATGCAAAATGTTGATTCGATTTTTGAAATTGACACAATAAGATATGTTTTGGACGAAGTAGTTGATCTTTCAGGAAAGCCATACGGAAACAACCGAAAAGATGACATTTCAATAAGGATAATAACCGACCACATAAGAGCAGTAACATTTATGACTGCAGATGGGATAATCCCAAGCAATGAAGGAAGAGGTTATGTTTTAAGAAGGCTTTTGAGACGTGCTGCAAGACATGGCAAATTATTGGGAATAGAAAAACAATTTTTGACAGAGCTTGTTGACAAAGTCATTCAAATTTCAAAGGATGCCTACCCGGAGCTTTTGGAAAAACGGGAATACATTAAAAAAGTGCTTGAAATTGAAGAGAAGCGCTTTCAGCAGACAATTGATTCGGGCATCGAAATTTTAAACGGGCATATTGAAGAAATGAGAAACAAGGAAATAAATCAACTTTCAGGCAGGGATGCTTTTGTGCTTTACGACACATATGGTTTTCCGCTTGACCTTACCAGAGAAATTTTGGAGGAAATGAATATTTCGGTGGACGAAGAAGAATTTGAAAAAGAAATGTCCATCCAAAAGGATAGAGCCAGACAGGCCAGAAAAGACCAAAATGAGGTGGGATGGGAGTTTGGTTCTGAACTCGAAAAACTCAAAACTGAAAAAACCGAATTCGTAGGATACGACATGTTTGAGGCACAGGGAGAAGTGCTTGCAATAATAAAAGCGGGTTTGCCAATGGAAGAAGCTGAAAAAGATGACGAAGTTCAAATAATTATGGACATAACTCCTTTTTACGCAGAGAGCGGAGGACAGTTGGCGGACAAGGGTTGGATTAAAACATCCAATGGATTGTTTGAAGTTTCGGATTGCAGAAAAAAGAATAATCTATTTATACATTACGGAACAGTTGCGAAAGGAAATGTTGGCGTAGGCGAAATGGCAATATCAAATATTGATGAAAAGAACAGAATGGATACAGCAAGAAACCATACAGCAACACACCTTTTGCATAGAGCCCTGAGGAATGTGTTGGGTGAACATGTTGAACAAGCAGGATCTCTTGTTACTCCGGACAGATTAAGGTTTGACTTTACACATTTTGACAATGTAAAGGAAAATCAATTGGATGAAATTGAAGCCATTGTAAACGAAAAGGTTATGGAGGCTCTACAAATCAATATTTCTGAAATGGAATTGGAAAAAGCCAAGGAATTGGGTGCTACGGCTCTTTTTGGTGAAAAGTACGGCAATATTGTCAGAGTTGTAAAGGTTGACGATTACAGCACAGAACTCTGTGGCGGTACCCACCTTGACAATACAAGCGAAGTAGGATTGTTCAAAATCATAGCAGAAGGAGGAATCGCTGCTGGAGTAAGGCGCATTGAAGCCTTTACAGGAAGAAAGGCTTATGCATCTGTAAAACAGTCTGAAAAAGAAATGCAGAAGATTATGGATATTGTAAAAGCAAACAATCAAAATGAAGTTGAAAGCAAAATCGTTCAAATTCTCGAAGATCTTAAAACTGCAAAAAAGCTGAACGACGAATTCAAAAGAGAAATGGCGGATTCATCAATTGATGAATTGCTTGATGGATTGAAAAAAATAAACGGTTTCAATGTGATAACCGGTAAAGTGGAAGATATCGATGCTGAAACATTGAGGGAGCTTGGAGATAAAATCTTAAACAAACTTGAAAAAGGTGTTGTAGTGCTTGTTTCAGACGATGGAGAGAAATTGAATTATGCCGCCATGGCTGACAAGGAAGCAGTGTCAAGTGGAATTCACTGCGGCAAAATAGTAAAGGATGTGGCCAAGATTGCTTCAGGAGGAGGCGGAGGCCGTCCAAACATGGCACAGGCAGGGGCTAAAGACAGAAGCAAGGCAATGGCTTCATTAGAACAGGTATACAAACATATTGAGAATATTTAAACCGTTGTTTTAGATAGTATCATATGAATTGGATCATTAAGAGGCATATGAGAAACCGAACGGAGCTTGATTGATTGTTTTTGAAGGACAGGGGATTTGGTATCCTGTCCTTCTTTTTGAATGCTTGATTGAAATGCATGTGGTTATAAGAGTATAATGATTAAAAGGAGGGAATTGGACATGAATGATCAATTTACAATGAAATATGATGTAGGAAGCGACAAGGAAGCCGAAACAAGGGAAATAATAAACGTTGCTTTAGAAGCATTGGAAGAGAAAGGATACAATCCGGTAAACCAAATTGTCGGATATCTGCTTTCAGGGGATCCGACATATATTACAAGTCACAAAGATGCAAGAAAAATGATAAAGAGACTTGAACGCGATGAAATTTTGGAGGAATTGCTTAAGTCTTATTTGGAGAAATAATATGCAATACAGAAAACTGGGGAAAACGGGATTGCTTGTGTCAAGGTTATGTTTTGGAAGTCTTACCATGAGTCCTTTGCAGCGGAATCTTACTGCAAAGGAAGGCGGACTATTGCTTGAAAGGGCTTATGACAAGGGCGTTAATTTTGTTGATACTGCGGACTTATATGACAACTATGAACACATAAAATATGGTTTGAAGAATATTGGAAAAAATAATTTGATAATATCAAGCAAATCCTATGCATATGACAGAAAAACTGCCGAGGAAACTTTGACGCGGGCTTTAAAATCGATAGACAGGGATTATATAGATATTTTTATGTTGCATGAACAAGAAAGCATCCATACGATAAGAGGTCATTGGGAAGCAATTGAATTTTTTATAAAAATGCGTGAAAAAGGACATATAAGAGCATTGGGGCTTTCAACGCACCATGTGGCCGGAGTGGTCGGCGCCAATGAACACGAGGTTTTCGAGGTCTTGCACCCTATCTGCAATTTCATGGGACTGGGCATTCAGGATGGAACAATAGAAGACATGATAGAGGCTTTGGAGTTTTCGAAAAAGGCCGGAAAAGGAATATATGGCATGAAACCGCTGGGAGGCGGCAATCTTATAAGCAGTTTGGAAGAAGCATTCGCTTTTGCACTTGACCAGGATGTGATGGATTCATTTGCTGTGGGCATGCAAAGCTTTGAGGAAATAGAAGACAATGTGAACCGTTTTGAAGGAAAGATTTCATCTGGAAATGTGTTGGAAAAAATCAAAAGACAGGACAGGCATTTGCACATTGCAGATTGGTGCAGACGGTGTGGAAAATGTGTTGATTCGTGCAAACAAAATGCACTTTCATTGGGTCCTGAAGGTGTTGAAGTTGATGAAAAACTTTGTGTTTTATGCGGCTATTGCAGTGCATATTGCCCCGACTTTTGCATTAAGATAATTTGAAAGGGGAAGTTTTTTTGCGTATTATGGGATTGGATGTCGGAGACAAGACTATAGGAGTATCGGTAAGTGATGAGCTTTTCTTGACTGCGCAAGCTGTCAAGACAATAAGAAGGAAAAGCAAGAAGAAAGACCTTTATGTCTTAAAGGGAATAATTGAAGAAAAGGATGTTGGGAAAATTGTCGTAGGTTTGCCGTTCAACATGAACGGAACCCTCGGACCTCAAAGTCAAAAAGTTAAGGACTTTGTCAACTGGATAGAGGAAAACATAGACATAGAATGTATTTATGAAGATGAAAGATTGACAACAGCAATTGCAAGGCGCTATCTGATAGAGGCTGACATGTCAAGAAAGAAAAGAAAGGAAGTTATAGATACGGTTGCCGCTGTTCATATATTGCAATCATATCTTGATAAAACAAAACGGGGTGAATAAATGGAAGATAAAATACTCGAGCTTATAGACGAGGAAAACCAAAAAAAGAAATTTGAATTGATTGAGACGATTGAATATGATGATAAAAAATTTGCTATTCTGGCGCCGCTTGAAGACAGCAGGGGAGAAGCCATTGTGTGCGAGATAATCGACAAAGGCAGTGAAATGATAATTAAACCGGTTGATGACCAAAATTTGTTGGAAATAATTGAACAGCTATACGATGAAATGGACTAAAGAACATCAAGATTGAAGAAAAAGTCTCAATCTCACAGGCCGTAGAAAACCTTCTATTTCAAGGCGCCGCCCAAAACCAGCGATGGGAGCGTATTGAGACATACGTGACCAAACGGGCTTTGCCTGTGGTCTATGGGTAGCAAGGCAAAGCAGAAATTGGTGTTTTTCTAGAGGCTGAACACCCTTAGGGTGTTTTTTAGTATGTAATTTATGATAAAATATCCTTGTTATTTAAAATAGTTATGAGGTGATATTGTGTATCTCAAAAGCATAGAAATGTATGGATTCAAATCATTCGCAGAAAGAGCTGAAATAAAATTCAAAGAAGGCATAGCCGGAATAGTAGGTCCAAACGGAAGCGGAAAAAGCAATATAACAGATGCTGTAAGGTGGGTTTTGGGCGAACAAAGCGCGAAGGTTCTTCGAGGCAGTAAAATGGAGGACCTTATTTTCAGTGGAACAGATAGAAGAAAGCAATTGGGAATGGCTGAAGTTTCTCTTACATTCGACAACAGTGAAGGGAATCTTCCGATTGAATATGGAGAAGTTATCGTAAAAAGAAGAGTATACAGGTCTGGCGAAAGTGAATATCTTATAAATAACAATCCATGCAAATTAAGAGAAATCAAAGAGCTTTTCATGGATACAGGAATTGGTATAGACGGATATTCGATAATTGGACAGGGTAGGATTGACTCAATTTTAAACAGCAAGTCAGAAGACCGTAGAAAATTGTTTGAAGAAGCCGCAGGAATTGTCAAATACAAGACAAGAAAAGAAAATACCGGGAAAAAACTCGAAAATACAAATAAAAACATATTAAGAGTTGAGGACATCCTAAATGAACTTGAAACAAGAATAGGCCCATTGAAAAATGAAGCTGAGAAAGCAAAAAAGCATGATGAATACTATGGAGAGCTCAAGGGGCTTGAGATATCTTTGTTCATGGAGGAAATAGATAGGATAAATGAAAAGATAAAAGCTAACAGAGACAAGATTGAAGCGGTAGAATCTAATATTTCGAGCTTCGAGTCAAAGAAAAGCAGAGTTAAAAATGAGTTGGTTGAGACAGAAGCCTTATTGGACAAATTAAGAATGGAACTGCAAGTGGACGAAAAAAGATTGTTTGATGCAAATGAAAAGAGAAATCAATTGAACTATGAGATTGAATTGATTTCTGAAAAAAAACGTTCAGCCACAAAAGAAAGAGTCAAATTGGAAAATCAAATAATTCAATACGGCAAAGAAATAGAAAAATTAGAAGCAGAGCTTGATGTAAAAAAAATGCTTATGATTGATTTAAATGAAAATAAAAATCGTCTTGAAGAAAATATTCTTGAAGAGGAAATTAAAATAAGCGAAGTTTCTAAAAAATTGATTATTGAAAAAGAACAAATCCAAAAGAATAAAACGAAAATATTCGATGATTTCAATAAATCATCCGAATTGAAAAGTGAATTGGCAAGCCTCGATTCATTTGAAAAAAGCGTTGAAAAGAGTTTGACAAGATTGAATGAGGAAATAGTCGAAATTGAAAAAATAGTTTCAAAATCAATTGTTGAAAAGGAATATATCGCATCGGAATCTTATGGATTTAAAAACAGAAGATCCGAATGCAGCAATAAACATAAATTGCTTGAAAAAGAATTTTATAATAATAAAAATCTTGAAAATCAAAAGAAAATTGAAATAAGCGATGTGGAACGGAATCTTAAAACACTAAAAGATAAACGGGATTTTTACAAAAGAATGATTGATAATTATGAAGGATTCAACAGCAGTGTAAAAAATTCGCTGAAAGCATTGCGTAAAACTGATTTGGAAAAACATCTTGAAGGCACGGTATCGGACATAATCAAAGTTGACAAAGCATACGAAGTTGCATTGGAGACTGCTTTGGGATATTCAAGTCAGCATATCATATGCGACACGGTTGATTCCGCCAGAAGAATAATTGAGTTTGCGAAGATGAAGAAGACAGGCAGGATAACTCTTTTGCCAATGAGCGAAGTAAGAGGGAGAAAAAACGCAGGTTCAAATATGATGAATGATGAGGGCATTGTAGGAAGAGCTAAGGAACTCATAAATTTTGAAAAGAAATTTGAAAACATTGTTGATTATCTATTGGGAAATATTGTCATAGTAAAAGATTCTTCAACTGCTGCAAGGCTCTTGAAAAAAGGTTACAAGGGGAGCAGACTTATTACCATTGATGGAGATGTATTCAATCCCGGAGGAACAATCACAGGTGGAAGCGTCAAAGTGAGAAGCGCAGGACTCCTTTCAAGAAAAAGAATCTTTGAAGAAGCTTCAAAAGAAATATTGAAAGAAGAAAGGGTTTTGAATGAGGAAACAATGAATCTGGAAAAAATAATCAAGAAAAAAATCTCGAGTGAAAATAAATTAAAGGAAAACGAAAAAGAAATCAATGAAATAGAAAGAAAAATCGAAAAACTGTCATCAAGTTTGGAAGCGGAAACAACGAATATTCAAACAATGAAGGATAAACGTACAATTGTCAATAATGAATTGAAAGAAACCCAAACAGAAGCAAACCATATACATGGCAGAAGGATTTCAATTGCAGAAAAAGTCAAAGAAATGGAAGAGCATAGTTTTAATCAGGAAAGGACTATAGAGGAATTTGAAAAATCCGAAAAGGAACTTTCCAATGAATTGGATGGATTGAAAGAATCATTGAATGCAAATAAAGTAAAACTTGCGATTTTATTGGAAAAAAGAAAAAGTGTCGAGTCAGAAATTTTGCGTATTGAATTGTCGACTGAGAATATAGATGCAAGTTTACAGGAGCATGAAACTCAATTAAAAGAACTGATATATAAAGTTGAAAATCATGAAAGAGAAATAGTTGAAAAAAGAGAAATTTTAGACGGTTTGATTTTAACAATCAAGGAAATTGAAAAGACAAATGAAGCGTGTGGAATGGTTATTGAGGAGAAATCCGCCATTGCCAGGGGAGCGCAAGACAATCTGATAAAAATTGACGAAAACATTTTGATGGAAAAAGAAAAGCATCATAAACTTGAAATGTCAGATACAAGAAATCAAATGAATTACGACCACTTCATAAAACAATTATGGGAAATTTATCAGCTCTCTTATATAGAGGCAATTGAAAAGAGGACTGAAATAACAAATAGAAGTCAAATGGTAAAACGAATAAACGACTTGAAAACGGAAATTGAATCGCTTGGAGAAATAAATAGGGCGTCTATAAAGGAATACGATGAAGTTCTTCATAGATACGAATTCCTTAGTAAACAAAAATGCGATCTGATGGAGGCAAAAGACAGTCTTGAGGATCTTATTGTTAAACTTGAAGAAAAGATGGTTAAAATTTTCAAAGAGGAAATCAAAGAAATCAATAATAACTTCGACAAAACCTTTAATCAACTTTTCAATGGCGGACGGGCTGAAATAATATTTGAAGATACTGATGACATATTGAATTCACATATAGATATTTATGC
>Ga0102938_10000152_pt1 | contig 46074 bp, 31 predicted proteins | sample SalPonR2_B_D2_MG_FD_84516 | JGI IMG/M metagenome (GOLD analysis project Ga0102938, IMG submission 84516) | Salt pond soil microbial communities from South San Francisco under conditions of wetland restoration - Salt Pond MetaG R2_B_D2_MG | ecosystem: Environmental > Aquatic > Marine >...
AAGCTGCCACATGCGCGCACTTCCCAGCCAGGAATTAGTTACAAGTTGTGCATGAGGGCCACCATAGACATATATAATGGCAGGGTATTTTTTTTCAGGATCAAAATCTGAAGGCTTAATCAGTCGATAATAAAGATCTGTACCATCATCTGCTTTTGTTTTTGAAATGGTAATCTCTCCCAGGTTATAATCTTTAAGTGGGTTTTCTGCAGTTAACAGATGTTTTGTTTCTTTTCCCCGGTTATCAAGGATACTAATTTTTCTTGGCACTTCCTGTGATGAATAATTATTAATAAAATATTCGCCGTCCGAATTCATTTTAATCCTGTGCATACCCGCTTCTGATGTTAGCTTCAGCAAATTACCATTTTTAATATCAGCTTTATAAGCATGTCTTTCAAGCGGGCTTTCTTTTGTAGAAGTAAAAAATACAGATTGGTTTTTTTTGCCAAAACCCAGAAACCGGGTAACTTCCCACTCTCCTTCTGTTAATTGTTTTATCAGATCACCTTCTGTATTGTAAAGATAAAGATGATTATATCCATCTCTTCTGCTTTGCCAGATAAATTGATTATCTGAGTTTGGGATAAACTTTACAGGATGTAACGGTTCTACATATTTAGGATGTTTCTCTTCGAACAATGTTTTATCAAGATTTCCTGAAGAAGCATTGAATTTTTGCAGTTTCATATGGTCCTGGTCCCTGTTTAATTCAGCAAGATATATTTTCTTACTATTGGGTCCCCATTCGACATTTGTCAGGTATTTTTCTTTGGGTTCGCCTGTTTTTAAAAAAGAAGTTTTATCCTTCTCAATGTTATATATTCCCACTTTTACATGATGACTTTTCATTCCTGCCATGGGATATTTGATGTTGTTCAGACTGGCCACTCTTGTGGTGATATCCACCAGTGGATAATCTGTAACCATTGTTTCATCTTTACGATAAAAAGCTATTTGTTTTTCATCTGGTGACCAGAATATGCCTTTATTAATACCGAATTCTCTTCTGTGAACTTCCTGTCCGCTGATAATCTCTTTGTTTTCTTCATTTGTTATTTGAATATGTTTATGTCCGTTAAACAAAAACAAATTGTTGTTTACAGTATAAGCGAATTGTTCATAGGAGTCTGAGAATTCTATGTTTTCTGCATTTGCAGGAATTGCTGTCCTTTTTACGAGTTTTTCTTTGAATGGATTAATACGGAAAAAATTGTTTTTTACTCTAATCTGAAATACTTCAGAAGACAACCATTGAATTCGGGGGAAATAGTTAATGTTTTTATATTCATCTCCCAACAGCGCATTAAGTGATTTTAAATCCAGTAAAATTTCATCCTCATCACTTTTTACATTGCTTTTCATTAGAAGCGTATCCTCTACAAAAGTGTAATTATTTGACTGAGGTATCCACGCTAGCTGCGAAATATATTCCGGATACAGATCTCTGTACTGGCCTATGACGGCATCTTTAATCGTTAATTCTTTCTCTTGTGCAGAGATAAATGTTGTGCATAAAAAACTCAAAAGAATAAAAAGAGGAAATAATTTTTTCATAATTCTATAATTTTTTGTGTGATAAACTCAAGAAAACATTAGTTTTGGACTATTTTAGATGGTAAACTTAAACAAAATTCAATAAAATCTTAGGACAAATTATAAATAATAAACTTGCTCCATGGAATTAAAAATAATTGACTGGGTTTTAATATTGATTTATATAGGAATAGCCATTTATATAGGCTTTAGGTATAAAAACACTGCGGGTAAAAGTCTAACTGATTTCTTTCTGGGAGGACGAAAACTTCCCTGGTACATTGCGGGAATATCAATGGTTGCAACAACCTTTGCTGCAGACACTCCTCTGGCTGTCACTGAAATGGTAAATAATCATGGTATCTCAGGAAACTGGTTGTGGTGGAACATGTTGATAGGTGGTATGCTGACCACTTTTTTCTTTGCAAATCTTTGGAGAAGAGCCAATGTACTCACTGAGCTTGAATTTATAGAATTCAGATATAGTGGAAAATCTGCAGCCTTTTTAAGAGGCTTTAAATCGATTTACCTCGGTCTTTTTCTGAATACTTTGATTATTAGCTGGGTAAATCTTGCCCTAATTACCATTCTTCAGGTTTTCTTTGATATACCTGACAACCAGATTATATGGTTTGTTGCAGGAGCCATGGTGATTGCTTCATTTTATTCTACCTTATCAGGGCTTTTAGGAGTTGCCATTACCGATGCTATTCAGTTTGTTATTGCCATGGCTGGTTCGATTGTTCTTGCTGTAATTGTGCTTTCGAGCGATCAGATAGGTGGCATTGAAGGATTAAAAGCGCAGGTTCCTGCCTGGGCCTTTGACTTTTTTCCTAAGATTGGGGACAGCGCTTCAGACGTTGCCTCCACCCTAACCATAAGCCTTGGTGCTTTTCTGGCTTATATCGGAGTGCAGTGGTGGGCAAGTTGGTATCCTGGAGCAGAACCCGGAGGAGGAGGCTATGTGGCTCAGAGAATGATGAGTACAAAAAATGAAAAACATGCCACGTGGGCTACCTTATTCTTCCAGGTTGCTCACTATGCGGTAAGACCATGGCCCTGGATACTTGTGGCTCTGGCCACTATTGTGTTGTATCCGGGACTTGGGGCCGGCGAAGAACGGTTAGGTTATGCAATGGCTATCAGGGATTTCCTTCCCCCCGGGCTGACCGGCCTTTTGTTGGTGGCCATGTTGGCTGCATACATGAGCACAATATCAACTCAACTGAATTGGGGTGCCAGTTTTATTGTTAATGACCTTTATAAAAGATTTCTATACAAGAAAGAACAAAAAAATAAAGAAAAACATTATGTTCTTGCCGGAAGAGTTGTGACAATTCTGATTATGTTTCTTTCATTGTACATAACAACAATCGTTGAATCTATAACCCAGGTTTGGAAATTTTTGCTGGAATGCGGAGCTGGTTTAGGACTCGTCTTGATTTTAAGATGGTACTGGCAGAGAATTAATGCCTGGAGTGAAATTACTGCTACAATTGTTCCTTTTATAGTTTTCGGAGTTGTTAAACTGGGACTTAATATTCAATTTCCAGACAGCTTTTTTATTACTGTAGGAATAACCACAATTAGCTGGTTAGCAGTAACATTTATGACAAATCCAACCAAAACAAAAACTTTAAAAACCTTTTATAAACGTGTTCAACCACCCGGAATCTGGAATATTGATAAGAAAACAGTGGCCAGGAAAAACAAAACCCTGCCCTACTTATTAATTGCGTGGATCTCATCAATTATTTTTACCTATTCTGTTTTATTTTTCACCGGAAAGGCTTTGTTTCAGGAGTGGCAAACCGCGTTTATCTGGGCGATGACCGCAATTTCAACTTTTATTATTTTCAGGTTAAATCTTAAAAAAATAATGTAATTTAAATTTGAATGAGCTATAATCTTTGAATATTCAAGTATTTTTTTTTAATTAGCAGATAAATATTTATGGTCAATGAATAAAGTGGCAGAAAAGCTTTTCATTTTTACATTAATTATCTCAATGATTACTTTGCTCTCCTGTAAAAAGGAGCAAAAAGACAATAAGCAAAAATCAACTATTCCAGATAAAAATATAGAAAAATCATCTGTACTTTTAAAGTATAATGAAACTCTTTTTACAATGCCCTCTCCGTATCAGGCTACATATACCATCAAGGAAAACGATATTCGTTTTAATGAAGAATTGCTTAATCCAAAAGAGAACTATAAAAATTACACAACCAATTTTAAGCAGGCCTTAAATATTGGAGTCTATGGAACGGATCTGGGTTATTTAACAATTTATGACCAAAGCACAACAACAATTTCTTATTTTAATGTGATAAAAAAATTATCTGAGGAGCTAGGTTTGCATCAGGCTCTTTCTCCAGAACAAATGAAAGAAATCGAAAATAAGATTACTCAACAGGACTCTTTGCTTTTCTTTTTAACAAATACCTATCGCCTTTTCGATTCGTATCTCAAAAAGAACAACAGGAAAGAAATGGGTGCTTTGATAATTGCCGGAGGCTGGATTGAAAGCCTGTATATTTTATCAAAAACAATTAAAAACAAGCCGAAAAGACAATTAATAAACCGTTTGGGAGAGCAGAAACAACCTTTAAATAATCTGATAGAACTCCTTTCTTCTTATTACTATGATTCAGAAAATTATACCCAACTTATTGATTCGCTTGTAGATCTTGCTTATGCTTATGATGGAATTATATATAATTATTATTACAATGAACCAGAAGTTTATCCCGATAAAAATTTAACAGTAATAAAAAGCAAGTCAAATGTGGTTCTTTCAGAATATCATTTGCGTAATATTGCCAAGAAAATTGAAAATATAAGAAATAAAATAATAAGTTAATGATTAAATATTTACAACTATTATTCGTCTTATTTTTTGTTCTGGGTTCAGGAGTAAATGCGCAGGAAAAATGGGATAACTCAATGGATAATTGCATCAACCTCCTGAAAGATGGTTATGTGTCTGATGGACAGGAGTATATGGCTAACTTTAATGCAAATAATAAAGCAAAATTCCATACTACTTTCTATGGAGGAAACCAATACCGAATTATTGCATGCAGTGATATAAAAGAATATAATCTGATTATAAATGTTTTCGATACTGAAAAAAATCTTTTATATTCGAATATTAAATATAATTACATTCCGTTTTGGAATCTGGCTTTTAGTTCAACTATAGAATGCGTTATTGTTCTGGAGGTTGAAGCTGAAAAAAAGATAGAAAAACCGGTTAAATTGCTGATTGGCTTCAAAAAAAAGGAAAATAGTAATAACCCTTAACAAAAAAAGCAAATGAGTGAGCCAATATTAAAAGCTTTAATGCAACTTTTCGCAATTATTGCTCACCCTACAAGTAGCGCCGGTGAAAGAAGGAAGATAGTTGAATATTTTTTAAACCGGCAGATAAACAAAGAAGCTGCCCAGCAGTATCTTGATGTATTTGACGAATATTATGCCATACACCTTGAGAAGTTAAAAGAAAAAAGCAAAAGAAAGAAAAGAACTTCCTCAAGTTCAGTTAGAGTTCTTAAGATTTGTACAGAAATCAATGAAGAGCTTACCCAAAAACAAAAAAATGTCGTCCTCTTCAGGTTGCTTGAATTCATTAAATCTGGTGGTGAAGTTACTGAGCAAGAGATGGCCTTTGTTACTACAGTTGCAGACACCTTTAATATTCCCCAGGAAGAATTTGAATTAATAAAAGAGTTTGTATTAAAACCTTTCGAGGAGCTTACACCCGCGAAAGAGATGCTGATTATTGATAATAACAAAGAATTTTCAGACCCGGAGATCAAGCATATATATTCACCAAACCTGGATGGAGAACTAAGAATTATAGAGGTTCAGTCTACCTCCATGTATTTTGCACGTTATATTGGGAAAAGTGAGATTTATCTTAACGGCCAGCTACTCGAACAAGATAAGGTATATGTCTTGAATGTAGGAGCTTCCATAAGAAGTTCAAAAATCCGGTCAATATATTATGGTGATATCATCAGCAGGTTCAATATAGACCGCATCGGTTCGCGTATTACATTTCAGGCAAACAATATACATTATCAATTTCATAGTGGCGATATTGGCATTCATCCCATGAGTTTCAGTGAGGAATCAGGGAAAATGGTTGGAATAATGGGTGCCAGCGGTGCTGGTAAATCCACACTGCTTAATGTATTGAATGGAAGTTACAAACCAACAGACGGAGAGATTCTTATTAATGGTATCAATATCCATAAAGACAAGGAAAAAATTGAAGGGCTGATTGGTTATGTGTCTCAGGATGATCTCCTTATAGAGGAACTGACTGTTTTCCAGAATCTTTATTACAATGCCAAATTATGTTTTGCAAACTATACTAAAGAAGAACTGGAAAGCACTGTAAATAATACACTGGAAGACCTTGGTTTGTATGATATAAAAAATATGGTAGTAGGAAGTCCGCTTAATAAGAAAATAAGCGGAGGGCAGCGGAAAAGACTTAACATTGCTCTTGAACTTATCCGGGAACCGGCAGTCCTTTTCCTTGATGAACCAACCAGTGGTTTGTCTTCCCGTGATTCGGAAAATATTCTTGACCTGCTGAAAGAACTAACCTTAAAAGGCAAACTGGTTTTTGCTGTTATACATCAACCCTCCTCTGATATCTTTAAAATGTTTGATAAACTCCTTTTACTCGACCAGGGGGGCTATCTGATATACGAAGGAGAGCCTGTAGAATCACTTATTTATTTTAAATCAAGTATTCAGCATGCAAACTGGAATGAGAGTGAGTGTCCTGTTTGTGGTAATGTTAACCCCGAACAATTGTTTAATATTATTGAGACCAAGGTACTTGATGAATATGGTAATTTTACCAATAACAGAAAGATATCACCAAGGGAATGGAAGTATAAATTTGATAATTCCTCCATCAAAAAGCAGCAGGGTAACCTTAAAACAGCAAAGGAATTACCCAAAATACATTTCAAAACACCCAATAAAATTCGTCAGTTTTTAATCTTTACCACACGCGACGTATTATCAAAACTTGCCAATACACAATATTTATTTATTAATTTCCTGGAAGCTCCATTGTTGGCATTTATTCTCTCCTATATCGTTAAATATTACAATATTAACAGCGAATATGGCTATACCCTTGCTGAAAACAGCAATCTTCCGGTATATATTTTTATGTCAGTTATTGTTGCCTTGTTTATTGGATTAACAGTAAGTGCAGAAGAAATTATCAAAGACAGGAAAATATTAAAGCGCGAGTCTTTCCTCAATTTAAGCTGGAATAGTTATCTTTTCTCAAAGATAGCTGTTTTGTTTACTTTGTCAGCACTTCAGGCACTGTTGTTTGTGATAGTTGGGAATTCAATAATGGAAATAAAGGGAATGTATTTCCAATACTGGCTTGTTTTGTTTAGCATCTGGTGTTCTTCAAATTTAATGGGCCTTATTATTTCTGACAGTTTTAAAACAGCCATAACAATATATATACTTATTCCTTTCCTTATCATACCTCAACTTATTCTAAGCGGGATTATCGTGCAGTACGAGAAACTGAATCCAAATATCTCAAATCCTAAAAGTATTCCATTTTATGGTGAAATAATGACAGCAAGATGGGCTTACGAGGCCTTAGCTGTATATGAATTTAAAACTAATGAATATGAAGAAGATTTCTACATGTATGATAAGGCAATGAGTAAAGCAGATTTTAAGAAAAACTACTGGATACCCACCCTGCAAAATAAAATTTCATTCTGCAAACGAAATCTTAATGATAAGGAAAAAAAGAAGGAAGTTGTTTATAATTTCGAATTAATTAGAAATGAGATAAAAGATGAGCTAACGACTCATTCTGGAGAAATCATTAGCTTCAAACATCTTGACAAGTTAAATGCACAGCAAGCTAATGAAGAGTTGTTTAAAGAATTGGACAATTATTTAACCCTTTTGAGAAGATACTATATTAAGCTTTATAACAAAGCAAACAGTAAAAAAGATGAATTAATCTCAAAATTTCAATCGACGCCGGAAAAAAGGAAGGAATTCCTGAGAAGAAAAAGAAACCATCATAATGAAAAACTTGAAGACTTTGTAACAAACTCCAATGAAATTAATAGAATAATTGAATATAAAGGTGAGTTAATTCAAAAGATAGATCCAATTTTTAACGATCCGGAATCAAAATTTTTAAAGGCGCATTTTTATGCGCCCAGGAAGCAAATTTTTGGTGTTTTCTATGATACTTTTACTGTGAATGTAATAGTAATATGGTTTGTATGCCTGATTTTCTACGGAATCTTGTACTTCAGGTTATTAAAGAAGGCTCTTTCATATTTGGAAAACAAACAATACATTCGAAAGAAGAAAGCAATCAAATAAAATTTATCTATTCAACGATCTCAATCATTTTGAATGGTACCCGGATAATTGATTCGTAATCTTCGCCTGCTTCAAGCATATCCTCATCATCCTCTTCATAATACCAATTAATGATGACTTCATTCCTTGCTTTTTTCAGGGTTTCCAGTTTTTTGAAAATATCAAGAATACATTTGGAAGAACTTGTGTTAAAGTATTCCAGTTGTACATTCACCGTGGTTTTTTTCTGGGGCTTTTTGGCATATTCATCAAGCCAGTCAACCAATGGTCGGTAAAATTCTATTGAGTTTTCAGGAATAGACCTTCCTTTTATCTCAATGACTCCGGTATCCGGATTTAATTTTACAGTTGGGGTTTTTGAAGTTCCTTCGATAGATATAGATTCCATATTACTTATATTTTGTTTTCTATGTTAAACGTATACATCCAAATTAAAAAAAGAAAAATCTTCGTTATATTTTCTAAAATTATATTCAATTCGTCCATTTGTTCTTTTAGCCATGTCTATTAAGCCTAAACCACCACCACCTTTTTTAGAAAATTCCTGGTTGTTTAAGATATATTTATAAAGTTCTTTAAGTTCATCTTTATTCATTGATTTTATTTCATCCAGCCTTTCCTTCAGTTTTTCAACTTTATTGTTCCTTATAAAGTTCCCGGTAGATACCTTATAATAATCATCAACGCGGGAAATGACGAATATCCCAAAATGAACATCGAAAGTTCCGTTATAGGAATCAGGCAGGTCGTCGATATGATGATACAAATTTTGAAGACTCTCTACCAAAACGTTGTAGAGTTTTTTCTTAATGCTTTTTTTAATAACCAGGTCTTCAAGTTTGGCATCAATCACTTCAAGCACATTGGTGATTAAATCGGAAGATATATTCCCTTTGTATGCGAGGATTACATCTCCAAGATTCATCTGAGTATAACAGTCGTTTACACTAAAATTCATATAACTTGAAATATTAATGCCTTTTTGTGTGTGATGACCTCAAACAAAAATAAAAATTTATTGGCAATAAATTTATTCTTAACCATATTTTTGAATAACTAAAGGTTAAATATACACACAAAATTAAAGTTAAACAAGTTTTCTTTGGCGTAAACTACCTCTAAAAATAGGATAACAATAAAAACTGCATTTCAATGGTCCATTGTATAATGTGTGCTTTTCTGTTGGCCGCAGACCAATTTGTTTCATAGCCTCTTTATTATAACTGAATACCCAAACCATGTAGCCTTCATATTTTTTCTTCAATACATCTCCTATTTCTTTATAAAACAATTCAATATCCCTTTTTTTCATCTTTTTATCATAAGGAGGATTCATAATAACCATCCCATTATAATTTTCAGGAGGGTTAAAAAGCTCCAAAGATTGAACAGCAAAATCAATGTTTTGTTTATTAAAAGCATTTTCAGCGTTTATTTTAGAAATATCAACTGCTTTTTCGGATACATCTCTCCCAATGATTTTTGTTGAAGTATAAACCTCTTTATTAGTCTTGCGCACTATTTTTTTCCAAAGATCCTGATCAAACGTATGCCATTTTTGAAAACCAAATTCTTTTCTGAAAATTCCCGGGGGGATTTTATTGCTGATTAAATTTGCTTCAATGGGTATAGTCCCTGATCCACACATAGGGTCAATTAATGTTTGCATTTTATCCCACCCTGATAGTTTTATTAGTCCGGCAGCGAGTACTTCATTCAGAGGAGCTTTTACATTTTTGAGTTTGTATCCGCGTTTATGCAAGGATTCTCCTGAGCTGTCAAGAGAAATAGTACATTGATTATTGGTAATATGCAAATTAAAAACATAATCCGGACTTTCTTTACTAACTGAAGGTCTTTTGTTAAATTTCTTAAAAAAACGATCTGCTATAGCATCCTTTAACCGGAGAGCAGCATAATGAGAATGAGTAAAAAGCTTTGAGAAGACCACTGCATCAATAAAGAAAGTATCTTCCGGGGTGAGTATTTTATTCCAGTTTAACTGCAATGCAGATTCATATAGTTCGTCATAATTTTGAGCTCTGAATTTAAATACCGGGACTATTATTCTTAAAGCTGTCCTCAAATAGAGATTTGCTTTGTATAATAGTTCCTTATCTCCATCAAACTCAACAGCACGATTAAGGATCTGAATGTTATCGGCACCGATGTTTTCAAGTTCACTGGCCAGTACATTTTCCAGGCCGTAAAAAGTTTTCGCTATCATTGTTTGTTTCATACACCAGATTTTTTGCGAGGATCAATTTCAAAAACTTCCAATTCCTCTATTTTGTTCTTATTGATATTAAATTTAAGTGCTGTGCGTACCAGGTGAAACCCCTGCCTGCCAGCTGCCCCGGGATTTAAATGCATTATTTTCAATTTTGGATCATACTGAACTTTTAATATGTGAGAATGTCCGCAAATAAACAGGTCCGGCTTTTTTTCTTTCAGTTCAGATAAAATACCGGAACTGTATTTGCCCGGGTATCCGCCAATATGTGTCATAAATATATTACATTGTTCTACTGTAAAAAACAATTTTTCCGGATATGTATTTCTGATTGAGGTATCATCAATATTTCCATAGACTGCTCTCAGTGGTTTTATATTCTTAAGTTGCTCTGCAATTTTCATTGATCCAATATCTCCTGCATGCCAAATTTCATCAACTGAATTGAAGAATTCAAGAGTTCTTTGATCAATATATCCGTGAGTATCTGATAGTAGCCCAATTCGTTTCATTCCGTTGTTTTTTCATCCAACAATCTGTAAATTTGCCAAAAATAGTGAATTCTTATGCAATTATTTTATATTCCGGGTTTAGAATCTGACAAATATATCTTATCCTTTGAGGAATCAAAGCATTGCATAAAAGTATTAAGACTTAAAAAAGGCGATGTTGTATACCTGACTGATGGAAAAGGCAATTTGTACAAAACGCAAATTACTATACCGGATCCCAAAAAATGTGAAGTCCAGGTTCTTGAGTCGTTTTCTGAATATGGTAAAAAAGAATTCTATTTGCATCTGGCCATTGCTCCCACAAAAAATATAAAACGCACTGAGTGGTTTCTTGAAAAGTGCACAGAAATAGGTGTAGATGAATTTACTTTTATAAATTGCAGGTTTTCAGAAAGAAGTAATATCAAACAAGATCGTTTTCAAAGAGTGGTTATAGCCGCATTAAAACAATCAATGAAAGCTTATTTACCTAAAATTAACGGGTTAGTTAATTTCAATGATTTTATAGGTAAAAATATCCAGGGAAAGAAATTTATAGCTATTTGTGATGAGCAAAAGAAAACTCATTTAAAAAATCTATATATTAAAGGAAAAAACGCAACAATACTAATCGGGCCTGAAGGAGATTACAGCGAAGAAGAAAAAGAGCTGGCATTAAATAATTCTTTTCAACCTGTAAGCCTGGGTGAAAGCAGGCTAAGAACAGAAACAGCAGGGATAGTTGCTTGTCACACCATTAATCTCATAAATGAAAAATAAAAAAGGGCCTTTAGAAGACCCTTTGTTATTTTAGTTCCCTGCCTGAGGATAACTTTTCGCAAATTCCATGATTTTTTTTGTTATTGAATCATCCACTTCAAAACAGTCGTCTAAACCATGAAAGATAGCAGAAAATTCATCTATATCTTTAAATTCATCCTTTTCGGGATTGTAATTTAGAGATAAGGCGTCCTCACCGGAGAACTGATGTGTAGAGGTGTGTTTCATAAGCACATTTTTTATCGTATTGATTGTTCTCAAAACGTGCTTAATGAAATAATTATTGTTATAAAAATTAACAAATTTTAACAAACGGTGATATGTATTCATGTTAATATATAAGCCGGATATAAGAGAAGGCTTAATACTCCGTAATTCTTAAGCCCCGATTAGAAAAAACCGGGGCTTGAAAATATTTACATTTATAGTTTAACTTATATTTGTTAAATGATAAAATTTAAATCAGATAACATTAAGATTCAGATTTTTGTCATCTATAAGTTTTCTCAGATTTATCAGGGCATATCTCATTCTACCCAATGCAGTATTGATACTAACACCAGTTTGTTCAGCAATTTCTTTAAAGCTTAACCCTCCGTAATGTCTTAGCAGTACCACTTCTTTTTGTTCTTCAGGTAGATATTCAATTAGCTTTTTGACATCATTCACAATTTGATCCTTAACAATATCATCTTCAATGGTTTTATCAGAAAACTTTTTAGAATTAAAGATATCCATTTCATAATCATCATTAGAGTAAAACCTTGTTTGTTTATTCTTCCTGAAATGGTCAATTATTAAGTTGTGGGCAATTCGTATCACCCATGAAACAAATTTCCCGCTTTCCTGGTACTTACCTTTGTGCAGGGATTTAATTACTTTAATAAATGTTTCCTGGAAAATATCCTGGGCAAGGTGTTCGTTTTTAACCATAAGCAAAATATAAGTATACACCTTGTCCTTGTATTTGCGGATGAGTTTTTCTATACTAGATTGCTCACCGTTCAAATATTGACGAACGAGTTCCTGATCACTATATTCTTTTGTTACCACAGTAAACCTCCTTAGATTTGGTTCAGGGTAATAGTGTTTCTATAAGCAATCCTCCTTTTTAGTGTTTTTTAAATATTAATTGCAAATAAATAAAAAATTTTCAAATATCAAAATTAAAAAAACATTTCTAATTTTGAGTCGTTATATAAATTTCAATTTTTATGCCAAACCAAAACAAAGATAATTCTCATATTATAATAGATGGAGCGAAAGTTCATAATTTAAAAAATATAGATCTGAGCCTTCCCAGGGATAAATTTATTGTTGTTACCGGGGTTTCCGGTTCAGGAAAATCATCGTTGGCATTTGATACGCTTTATGCAGAAGGACAGCGCAGATATGTTGAAAGTTTGTCATCTTATGCCCGCCAGTTTTTAGGACGAATAGAAAAACCTGATGTTGATTATATTCACGGACTTCCACCTGCAATAGCAATAGAACAAAAGGTAAACACAAGAAATCCGCGTTCTACTGTAGGAACATCAACTGAGATCTATGATTATCTAAAATTGTTATATGCAAGGATTGGTAAAACATATTCGCCAAAATCGGGTAAAATGGTCAAAAAGGATACCATCACTGATGTAGTTGATTTTTTGGTTTCTTTGCCTGAAAATGAAAAGGTTTTGTTGCTTGCTCCCTTAAAAAACAAAAAAGCCACCCTTGAAGAACATCTTCAGTTATGGGAATACGAGGGTATTACACGTGTTGAGATCAACAATAAGATATGGAAAACCAAGGATCTTTCGTCTGCGAATTTTAATATAAAACCTGTAGATGATGTAAATATAGTTATCGACCGATTAAAAATTAAGGATACTGAAGATTCAAGAGCCCGGTATGCTGACTCCGCGGAGATTGCATTTTCGGAAGGTTATGGAACTTGTATCGTCCGTTCCGCTGATAATCCTGACAAGGTAAAAACTTTCTCCAATAAATTTGAGGCAGATGGAATTGAGTTTGAAGAACCAAGTGTTCACATGTTCAGTTTCAATAATCCCCTGGGAGCTTGTCCAAAATGCGAAGGATACGGAAAAATAATAGGAATCGACGAAGATCTTGTAGTTCCTGATAAGCGCCTTTCTATTTATGAAGACGCAATAGCCTGCTGGAGAGGAGAAAAGATGCAAGAGTGGAAAAATTTACTTATAGCCAATGCTCACAAGTTTAATTTTCCGATACATAAACCTTTTTATGATCTGTCAGAAGATGAAAAGGAACTTTTATGGAGAGGAAATGAACATTTTTATGGTTTGGACCGGTTTTTTAAATACCTTGAAAAAAAGAAGTATAAAATCCAATACAGGGTTATGCTTTCACGTTACCGGGGAAAGACAACCTGTACAGAATGCCAGGGAACCAGGCTAAAGAAGGAAGCTGCATATGTTAAAGTTGGTGGAAAATCTCTTACTGAACTAGTTCTGATGCCTGTTGATAAGCTTTATGAGTTTTTTTTAGAATTACAACTTGATGAGCATGACCAGCAAATAGCTGAGCGGATTCTTTCAGAAATAAAAAGCAGGTTAAGTTTCCTGAATAATGTTGGTTTGAATTATCTGACTCTTAACAGGCTCTCCTCTACCCTTTCAGGAGGTGAATCGCAGCGGATAAACCTTGCCACTTCTTTAGGCAGCAGCCTGGTCGGATCAATGTATATACTTGATGAACCAAGCATTGGTTTACATCCGAGGGACAATGAAAAATTAATTGATGTTCTGAAACACCTGCAAAAAATAGGTAATTCAGTGATTGTTGTAGAACATGATGAAGACATTATCCGCTCGGCTGATCAGATCATAGATCTTGGACCCGATGCCGGAAGACTGGGGGGGGAAGTTGTCTTTCAGGGAACGCAGGATGAGATAAAAGAATGTAGAGAAAGTTATACAGGACAATACTTGTCTGATGTTGAATTTATCTCTGTACCTGCTCAGAGGAGAAAATGGAATAATTATATTGAAATAACCGGAGCAAGAGAGAATAATTTAAAAGGAATTGATGTAAAGTTTCCGTTAAATATTATGACACTGATAACTGGTGTAAGTGGTTCCGGGAAATCATCACTTATTAAAAATATTTTATTCCCCTTATTAAGTCGTTATTATAAGAGCACAGGGCAAAGGCCGGGGAAATATGATGATTTAAGAGGAGATCTTGACCTTCTTCATAGCGTAGAATATGTCGATCAAAATCCAATAGGGAAATCTTCCCGTTCAAATCCTGTGACGTATATAAAAGCTTATGACGAGATAAGAAAACTATTTGCTTCCTGCCAGGCTGCGAAAATTAATAATTTAAAGCCTTCACATTTTTCATTTAACACAGCAGGCGGAAGGTGTGAAGAGTGCCAGGGAGAAGGAACGATAAAGGTAGAGATGCAGTTTATGCCGGATGTCACTTTAAAGTGTGAAGTCTGCAATGGCAAACGTTTTAAAGATGAAGTTCTGGAAGTAAAATACAGTGGAAAAAGTATTTATGATGTACTTGAAATGACGATCAATGAAGCTATTGAGTTTTTTGAGTCAGACAATGACAGTTTTAATAAGAAAATTGTCAAAAAACTAAAAGTTCTTCAATCTGTAGGTCTTGGGTATTTAAAACTTGGGCAACCTTCAAGCACATTGAGCGGAGGCGAGAGTCAGCGAATAAAATTAGCTTATTTTATAAGTTTAGATAATAAAAATGCAAACACAATATTTCTATTTGATGAGCCCTCCACAGGTCTGCATTATCATGACATCAGCAACTTGTTGAAAGCATTTAATGAACTGATAAGAAAAGGACATACTGTTATTATTATAGAGCACAACATGGAAATTATTAAATGTGCAGATTGGGTGATTGATTTGGGAAAAGAGGGTGGTGAGAATGGAGGAACTATTATTGCAGAAGGAACACCGGAGACAGTTTCTATGAAATCAGATTCCTATACAGGCAGGTTTTTAAAAGAAAAACTTCCTGAAAAGATCACATAAAAAAAGCCTGAGATATCCAGGCTTTTTTATAATTCTTAGAAAATATGAAAATTAATTATGGATTCTCTTTTATACCAATCATAATTGCCACACAACCACTTACAGGTTCCTCCTGTTTTTCTTCGGAATTTTTAACCTTAAGTGAAATAATCAACTGTTGGCTGGATTCAGGGATAAAGTCCCATTTAGACTTAAAATCATTGCTTTTGTTATCATAAAGGACATTTCGATTCACATCCAATACCTGAAAATGTATGTTGGGCAGAGTAGCTGATTTGCATATAAAAACCCGGTAATTCTGTCCCGCATAGAATGTTTTATACATTTCCGCACTCTCTCCTTCTGTAAGAATTGCTGCATTATAGTTTCCATCATGGATATAAGGAGTCAGTTCTTTTTTACATACTTGCTTGGCAAAATGTTTACACTGACTGTTACCAGTAAAAGGTAAACTTAAAAGAATAACAAGGGCAGATATAGTATACAGTAATTTCTTCATAATGAGATATTTTTATGATATAAAATTGCTTCTGATTACTTCAATTTTGTTCTTTAACTTATTATATGTTTCAGGTGTCATGGAGATGGTAGTCTCTGACTTCAGTGTTGTAACATTTGTTTGTGTATCTGTTACGGGTACTACTTTGGAAGAAGTTATTTCTATCTTATCATAGACAGATTTCAGATCTTCTATCTGTGCCATAATATCCTGAATATTCTCATCTTCTTTGTTTTTCTCCAGAAGCTTCATGATGGTATTTAATGCCAGCTTCTGGTCAGCTACTCTGGCAATTAATTCATTGTTTTGTATATCATCCTGTGTCACATCCTCATCAACAATATGAGTGGCAATGTATAAACCTTCTATCCAACCACCAACAAGAACAATTGTTGAAATTGCCTGTCTGTCATTTTCCTTAAAAAAGGAAGATGAATTCATTATGGTTTCAGAGATAATATTGAGAATAATATCCCGGTTGTTCACGTTAGCTTCCAGTCGTTCAATTGTATTTTTGTTAATTGCATTAAGTAAGCCGAGTCCTTCAGCAAGCTTTTTCGCCCCATTAATGTAATCTATTGTGGTTTGTGTCTGGTCATAAAGGCTTGAATAACTTAAATCGGTAGTATATACGCCAAGATTTAAAGCCATGCTTTTGTTTGTAACATATTTTGATTTGTTATCAAGCGGATTTAAAAGTTCCGGGTTATATTCTGTTCCAGCCTGTTTTAATATCATAGCCACTTCCAGGGGAGATGGCATAGAGTAAAACATCTCTTTTACTGCTTTTACATCCTGTACTAATTTTGTATCAACAGAATCAACAGTGATAACATCTTCTTTAACTTTGGAGTCTTTTTCCTTATCTTTTTCTTTTTTACACCCTAGTGAAGTAGCCAGTAAGAATCCAAGAAAAAGGACAAATACCGGTCGAAGTAGTTTAATATTCATAACCAAAGTATTTATTAGGTTTTGTGATTAATGGAATAAAAATACAATTTTTCTTTAAACTTTACCAAAATTCCCAATTAATTTTGAAATCTAAAATAACAACAAATTTTATAAAAGCCAAAAATATTCAAAGAAATTAGAAATGTGTTAATTTTGTGAGCTAAATAAACTAATTCATTATGGCAGAAAATAGACAGAAAATCAACGAGATAAAAAAAGAACTTAAAAGTACTAACAAAAGTAATGCTTTAAAGGCTATTGAACAGATAAAAGAAGATAAGCTGGAAATACTTATCCCCGATTTGATAGAATTATTTGTTAATACTGAAGATTCAGATATTCTTGAGAAACTTAATAAAATCTTTGAAAAAACTAAATCCGAAAAGTTTGTAAAATATATCGAATATGCTTTCGAAAATATGGAAGATACATATTCTGAAAAACTATCATGGCTTGTAGCATCTTGTTGGAAAAATGGTCTGGACTATTCCGGGATTCCTGAAAAATTTATAGAGATATTTATAAACCATGATTATGAAATTGCTTTTGAGGCACTAACTGTTGTTGACAGTTCAATGGATTATTTAAACAATGAGAAAATTGAACCATTAATTGACCAATTAAAAAACAACATACAAAACTTCTCAGAGAAAAAGGAAATTCTTACCCGGGAATTAATTTCCATTCTTGAAAATAAGGCAAACCAAATTTAAAGGAATAATTATTTTTAAGAAGATAAGTAAATTGTCTGATTTCTAGTACTTTTTAATGACAACTCCGATAAATCATTGACAATTCATACATAATTGCATATTTTAGCTTAAATTAGCTATATGAAAAGAAGTGCCGGAAATCTTTTACTTGTTTTACTTGTAATTCCTTTTTTGTCTTTTTCTCAGGATGAGTTGCATGTTATAGGGAATATTTATCACAACAAAGCCCCCCTGGAAGAAGTAAATATTAAAGTAGTTGAGGACAGCATTGATCTGGCTGTACACAAAACAAATAAAAAAGGTAAATTTTTTTTCAGCCTTTCCTATAATAAAAATTTTACTATTTCATTTAACAAGAAAGATTTTATTCCAAAGCTCATAAAAGTTAATACGAGTATTCCTGACTTCATAGAACCAGGGAACCAGGTAGTTGCTTTGAAGTTGGAGCTAATTAAATCAGGCAGAAGCGTAATGAATAGCAATTCTGTTCTTGGTGTTATCAAATTTAGTGTTGCTTCAAGAGAATTTAACTATGAATCCAGGTTTAGCAGAAATACATTTACCAACATTCAGATGTCCGGGCTGAACTATTCTGACATAGTAAAACACAAAAGGTTATTAACTGAAGAGGTTGATGAAGAGGACATTGATATAAATCTTCCTGAATTATCCTATGAAGAAGACCTGGATCTTAGGAAAAAAGAATTCTATGAAAATATAATTGACGAAAGAAAGGAAATGCTTGAAAAAGACACACTCACAAGTGAGAAAGAATTGAAATTAATTAAAGCTAATGAGGAAATTCCTTTTGATACCACTGTTACGAAATACGAACATCACAATATGAAAGTAACAGAAATAATCATTAACAATGATAAAATTTTACGTATATATCATAAGGTTAAGCATAGTTGGGGAGCAGTCTTCTATTTTAAAAATTACAGATCTATTTCACAACCCTTTTTCGAAATTGAAACTAAGTATGAAGCCCCCTAAAGAAAACAATTAAACTATTTCCCTTTTTATCCTCTGTTTATGGCTCCGGATTTATTTTTCCTCCCCTTACAGTTGCTCCCAGTACAATAGCAGCACTAATTATAACAAGATTTTTCACAATGTATTGGCCTTCTAATGTAAGCGTAAAAGGAATACTCCCAAATACTTCTTCAGGAAAGAAAATAACAGGAGTTAAAGTTCCAAGCATCTGTAAGAAAAGCAACAAAAGTATTTCACGCATAAAAAAACCAGTTATAAGTCCTAATCCGATAATTGTTTCCCACAATGCCAGTATAATTAAGATGGCCTTTTTTTCAAGCAGCCCAAATGTTATTAATTCTATTGTTTTTACTGCTAATCCTTCGGCTGGACTTGCACCGGGGAAGAATTTAAGGAAACCAAACCAGAAAAAAATGATTCCAATGCTTAATCTCAAGAGAAAAATTCCTTTCTTACTCATCCAGGAAGTGATATCCCGGTCTATCCTGTCTGTAAATTTATTATTAATTAAGGGTTTGTTTACCATAATTCTGTTCGTTTAAAAAAAATCAAAACAACTTGTACTATTATTTTAAATATTTTATCTTCCACAATTGTTAAATAATCAAATATTATTAATTAAATACAAAAGTTGTTTTAATATGTTTAGCTATAAGTATATGTTCTTTTGCATTTTTATGTGTTTTGTTATTCCGGGAATCAGTCAAACCAATTTGCCGATTAATGAACAATTTAATGAAGCCATCGAAAAAGGGACCAGGCAAAAAGATGGAAAACCCGGAGAAAAATACTGGCAAAACCGTGCTTCTTATACTATTAATGCGGAGGTGTATCCCAAAGAACAAATATTATCCGGGGAAGAAAGAATCCGGTATGAAAACAATAGTCCGGATACATTAAAAAAATTAGTTTTTCATCTTTACCAGAATCTTTATAAGAAAGGAAATGCCAGAGACTTCCCTGTACACCCTGACGATATTCATTCCGGAATGGATATTGAATCTGTTACAATAAGAAACGATCAATATACTGACTTTGAAATCACAGAAACACAGCTTATTGTTGAGCTAAAAGACCCGCTATATCCTGCTGAGATCATTAATATTCACATCAACTGGAGTTTTAGCATTCCCGCAAACAGCAGCATTCGAATGGGAGCTAAAAATGACTCATCCCTGTTTTTAGGTCAATGGTATCCTAAAATTGCAGTTTATGATGATCTTGAAGGCTGGGACAGGAATTCTCACACGGGACATCCTGAGTTTTATTCTGATCAGGGCGATTATAAATATTCTGTAAAGGTTCCTGAAGGTTATTTGGTTTGGGGTACCGGACTGCTTCAAAATGCAGATGAAGTGTTGTCTCAGTCAATATATGACAAGTTTAAAAAAGCACACTCAGTTGATACGGTTCTTTCAATTGTTGAAAACAAAGATTATGATTCATCCGGGGTAATTACAAAAGATTCTACCTGGAAATTTGAAGCGGAATCTGTTCCCGATATAGCTTTTGGTATAAGCAACCATCATCTTTGGGATGGTACTTCCATAAAAAGAAATTCTGAAGGAAGATATTTTGTTGAAGCTATTTATCCACCAGAGGCACAAGATTTTAAAGAAGTAACTTCTATTGCAAAACAAACCCTTGAATATTTGTCAACCGATCTGCCCGGATACCCCTTCCCTTTCCCCGCTGTAACAGTGTTTAACGGTACAAATGGGTCCAGTGGAATGGAATACCCGATGATTGCAAACAACCCCTCTGCCGATAACCGTGGCAGGACTGTGGATGTAACAGCACATGAAATAACTCACAATTACCTTCCGTTTTTTGTTCTTACGAACGAGACTGAGCATGCCTGGATGGATGAAGCGTTTGCATCAATGATTCCTCATAAATTTCAGGAGATGGAAGAACCTTCGCTGAGCAGGATCAAGAGATATGCAAAACGGATTAGTATGTTTTCAGGCACTGAAAAAAACACCCCATCCCTCACCAATTCTACAATGCTCCAGGGAAGAAGTTACTATTTTAATTTCTATACAAAACCTGCTATGGCTTTGTATTTTCTGAAAGATATGTTAGGTGAGGATTTATTCAAAGAATGTTTGATTCAGTTTATAGAAGACTGGAAAGGGAAACACCCAACTCCATACGACTTTTTTAATACTTTTAATGAAATAACAAAAACAAACCTCAATTGGTATTGGAATAGCTGGTTTTTAGAAGCTAATTATCCGGATCTTGCCATTGAAAAGGCTGAAGAAAAAAAGAATCTTTATAAAATCTACATAAGAAGAACAGGAAAACTCCCCGTACCTGTGGAACTGACACTTCAGTTTTCCGATAATTCTGATTTTTCATATCACCAGACTGCATCAATCTGGAAAGGGAAAAATATGTTGGTTATCCCCATAAAAACAAATAAAAAATTAAAAAAGATTAATCTGGGAAACGAGTATATCCCGGATGTCAATTTGAAGAACAATATTTATCATTACAAACAAAATTCAAAATGAAGAAATACATCTTTTTTCTGATTTTAATTTTTCCGTCCATCCTTTCCTATTCACAAAAGAGGGCTCGTGAAGCGGGCATAAAAACAGGAATTTTGTCGCCGGGAGAATATAATGCCATCACTGATGTTGCAGGCGTCCTGGTTGGACATAAAACTCTTATTGAAGGACAAGCCACAAGAACCGGGGTAACAGTTGTTTTGCCGCATAAGGGAAATTTGTTCAGAGATAAAGTACCGGCGGCTATATATATCGGAAATGGTTTCGGGAAACTTATAGGCTATTCGCAAGTGGAAGAACTGGGAAACATTGAAACACCCATTGCCCTAACGAATACACTCTCTGTTTTTAATGCAGCCAATGGACTTATCCGGCATACCATTAAACACAACAAGAAAGTACGGTCTGTAAATCCTGTTGTTGGAGAAACAAATGACGGATACTTAAACCAGATTCAAACCCGGAGTGTCAAACCCATTCATGTTCTTGAGGCCATAGAAAATGCCCACGGTGGTAAAACAGAGGAAGGAAATGTTGGAGCCGGTACCGGGACTGTTTGTTTTGGTTTTAAAGGAGGAATAGGAACCTCATCGAGAGTTTTGCCGGAGAAAAATGGTGGATATACTGTAGGTGTATTAGTGCAGACTAATTTCGGTGGTGTATTAAAAATAAACGGAGCTCCAATAGGAAAAGAGCTTGATAAGTATTACATGAATGAGAAAAGAAATGATTCGCCGGATGGTTCATGTATGATTGTAGTTGCAACAGATGCGCCGGTTGATGCCAGAAACTTAAAACGTATGGCCAAAAGGGCAATGCTTGGCCTGGCAAGAACAGGAGGTATTTCTTCAAACGGCAGTGGTGATTATGTAATTGCCTTCTCAAATAATGCAAATTCGGGGAAAGTGGGAGATGAAAAAAGACAGACCGGATTGGTAGAAAATAATGAAATGTCACCTTTGTTCCTGGCTGCTATTGAAGCAACTGAGGAAGCCATTTTAAATTCACTTTTTGCAGCTGAAACAATGAAAGGGAAAAAAGGCAGAACTGTTAAAGCCTTACCAGAAGATGAGGTTATCAGAATTATGGATAAAAAGTATAATTTAATTACAAAATAATAATTTATGAGTATGATAGGTATCGTTGGTGGCGTTGGACCCTATGCAGGATTAGACCTTGCCAGGTATATTTTTAATCAGACTATTGCGGGGAAAGACCAGGAACATCTTCCGGTAAATATGATATCGGTTCCTGAAAAAATTGAAGACAGAACCGAATATCTTCTTGGCAAAACTGAAATTAATCCCGGATATGCTGTATCAAAAATAATATTGCAGTTGGAAAAAGCAGGATGTAATATTGTAGGAATCCCTTGCAATACAATGCATTCAGAAAAGATATTTGATCTAATCTCGCAGGAGCTAAAGAAAGAGGGAAGTCAGATAAAATTATTAAATATGGTAAATGAAACCATGGAATTCATTGCTCACTTTTATCCTGAAATAAGTAAAATGGGCGTTCTGGGAACTACCGGAAGCCATAAAGCAGAAGTGTATTATAATTCTTTAAGATCAGCCGGGATTGAACCTATTATCCCTTCTGATGAAATGCAAAAGGAGATACATAAAGCAGTTTATGATTCTAAGTTTGGAATCAAAGCCAAGTCAATAACTCCTTCGAAACGAGCGAAAAATATTTTAGTTAATGGCATCAGAAGATTTAAAGATCGGGGGGCTGAAGGAATTATCCTTGGATGCACCGAAATAGCTTATACATTGCCTTATAAAATACTTCAGAACATACCTTTAATCAATGCCACACAGATACTTGCACGGTCTCTTATTCATCATTCTTATCCTGAAAAATTGTCACCATACTCAAAGTATTAATTTTTTGTTTCTTATTACAGAAGATTATTTCCGGATGTAAAGTTTCATGCATGTTTACGGAAACCATTTAAGAGCTGCATAACCTCTTTTTTGCTTCCTTTTAAGGTCTTTTCAGGTTCATCTATTACCATGAAATCTGAAAATCCTTTTATTCCGGCTGATTGTTTTCTGTTGATTTTTCTAAAACCCATAGACCAGTCGGGGAAAGCACGTTCTGAAATAGGTTCATCCAATAATTTAACAATATTGGTATGGCGCTTATCCTTTTTAATAATTTTATAAAGATTGTGAATGATATCCGACTCACCCTCAATAACCTGAATAAATGCTCCATCATTATAAAGAAGCAATCCTGTTACATTTTGCTTTTTATTTTTTATGCGTATATCTTTGAGCAGTTTGTTCAGCTCCTTTTCTGATAAATTTTTATCAGAAAAACTAGCATAAACAATATGTATTAATTCTTCCACGGTTTTTCAGTCTTTTAAAACAATTCATTTTATTAACAAAGTTATTTAAATGAATGTTCGATACATAAATAAATCCATACTTAAGCAAGTTGAAATATATGCGGGATAAATTAAATTTTACATTCACAAAATAAGTGGTACTTTTAAAACAAAAGAAAAGAGAATGGCCTTTCAGGATAAAAACTTCTTTAACAGGTTTAACAATTCCTGTTCGTTTATTGGTTTGGACAAATATTCGTCGAAACCTGCCTTTATAGCTTTTGCCCTGTCAGAAGAAGAAGCAAAAGCAGTTTGAGCAACAACAGGAAGATTGGGACGCATTTTCTTTATTTCTGACAAGGCTTCAAAGCCATTCATATCAGGCATTTTTATATCCATTAAAATCAGATCGACGTGGTCTTTATTTAAAACATTGATAGCTTCCCTCCCATTTTCAGCCCTGGTATAAGCAATTCCATTTTTTCCCAGTAATTCTTTAAGCAGAATGAAACTTGTTTCATCATCTTCGGCAATAAGCAATTTATTGTTTTTTGAGAACTTTACTTCCATCATTTGGGATTCACTTCTATTGTTGTCTGATTCCTTTGTTTTTTTTAGAGGGATAGTAAAATAGAAAGTACTGCCTTCTCCCGGGGCAGAGTCTACCCATATTCTTCCCCCCAGTAATTCAACATAAGCTTTTGAAATACTGAGACCTAAACCTGCGCCTTCGTATTCCCTTGTCACGCTTAATTCGGCTTGTCGGAATCTTTCGAACATTTTTTCATGAAGGTCTTTTGATATCCCTATTCCCGTATCTTTTACAAAGAATTGTATGTTATTGTTATTGACATTATATCCAAATTCAATACTTCCCTTTTCAGTAAATTTAATTGCATTGTTCAGGAGATTTGTAAGGATCTGATTTACCATATTGCTGTCAGTATGTATAATAGAATCCTGATCTGGCAAATCGGTCGAATACGTTAATTTCAATTCTTTTTTTTCTGCTTCAGGAGTAAAAAAAGTGGACAGATCCCGAATAAGATCATTAATGGATATTTCATCAATAGATAATTCTGTTTGTCCCGATTCAATTCTTGCAGTGTCGAGTAAGTTGCTTATTATATCCAGCATTCTCTTTCCGCTTTGCTGAATTAGTTTAATATACTCGTCTTTTTTATGATTTGTCAATTGCGGATTTCTTAAAAGCTCAGTAAATCCCATGATGCCATTCATCGGGGTTCTGATTTCATGACTCATATTGGCAAGGAATGCGGATTTTAGTTGGTCGCTCTCTTCAGCTTTTTCTTTAGCCTGTTCTAGTTTGCTGTTAATTTCAATAAGTTCAGCATTTTTTCTATTTAATTCTATGTTAAGTTCCTCATACTCTTCATTTTGTTTGGCAATTTGTTTGTTTTGTAACCTTAGCTTTTCATTTAACTTCCTGAGTTCTTCCTCGGTTTGCTTTTTCTCCCTTAAATCCCGCCATGCCAGATTATAAATGGTTTCACCGTTTTTATCTTTCAGGGCGGTTAGCTGAACTTCCAAAGGCAGCAAATCACCATTCTTTCTATACCTGGTCCATTCAAACCTATAAGTTCCTTTTTCTTTTGCTAGTTTTAAAACCTGCTGGTATTTTTCAACAGACAATTGGCCGTCGGGCTGTATATCAGGAGCATCTTCTAAAGGTTTTTTATTCAATAATTCTTTTTTGCTTTTAAGTCCTAGCATATCAAGTGTAGCCCGATTACAATCTATATATTTTCCATTTTTCAGGTATAATATTGCATCTGCAGAGGCTTCAAATAAAGTTTTATTTCTTTCTTCACTTTTTTTCAATTCCTGTTCGGCCTTTTTTCTTTCCTGGTTTTCTTTTTGCAATTCACGTGTCCGTTTATTTACCTGTTTTTTTAAGGTACGTGACCAGAAAAGGGAAAGAAGCAAGATAAAGGTTAAAGGTATGGTTACATACAATGAATATCTCAGAAATTCTTTAAAGTTGAATGAATCACCATATCCACCGAGCCATTTCGAATAAATTTTATGATATTTCCCTGAAGCTTTCACTGAAGCCAAACCTTCAGACAGCTTTGTAAGCAGTGCTGTATTCCCTTCTGACACACCAATGCAATATTCTGCAGTATGAACAGGGTTTTTACCTATTAGTATATTACTCCACTTATTATTTTCAATATAATAATGAGCAGTTAAGCGTGAGCATAAGGCATAATTATATTTTCCTTCATTTAACAGACGGAGGGCATCCTTTTGTGAATTCACAGGGATTAAATCTTCTTTCATACCATGTCTTAGAGCATGATCATGCATAATATCACCTCTTTGAACTACAATTTTTTTCCCTTTTAATTCATCCAGATTTTCAGGTATTTCTGTTCCTTTGCTCCCTGCTATAATATAACTGACATTAATATGCCCGGGTGACATGTCCATTTTTTTGTCTCTGTTAAAGGAGTAAAAGATTCCCTGTATTGCATCAATATCTCCTTTTTCAAGTTCATTTAATGTTTCAGACCACTTGTCAAGTTTTATTTCAATTTGAATACCCAGTTCATCGGCAATGGCTTTCATTAATTCAACATTATAACCTGCGGGATTTCCATTTTTATCCAGAAATTCAAATGGAGGAAAATTATAATCGCCTCCAATAATAAGTCTTTGTTTTTCATTTTCTTCATTATGTTCAAGCGGGGAAAACCATTTTGCATGCAAACGCCGGTATGTACCATTTGTGTTAACAATAGCAAGACCTTCATTAAGCTTGCTTAATAGTTCATCATCTCCCTGGGTTACTGCAAAACAAAAAGATTGTTCGAATATCCCGGTTGGGTCACCAACTATTTTAAGATTTGAAAAGTTGTATTCGTCCATTAATTTAAGGGCAAGCATCTTTTGAATCACAACAGCATCGCATTTACCTACTGAAAGATTTTCCATTGCCTTTTTAAAGGTCAGCGTTGAATTGATCTCTTCCGGAAACCCATTTCGATATAAAAATTCTTCGGCATTATCTCCCTTCATGACAGCAATCTTCCTGTTTTTTAAATCATTTAAGGAATGAATACTGTTTTCACTCTTTCTGACAACTATAGCACCATGCATTTTAAGGTAAGGAAAAGTAAAATCAAAAAAAGATTCTCTTTCAGGGGTTCTGCCAACCAGCGGCAATGCATCGAGTTCATTATTGCCCAGCTTATTTTTTAATATTTTCCAGGGAGCAATTTCAAAGTCTACCGTTAAACCCATTTCATGGGCAGCCCTGCGAAATAATTCTACAGAAAAACCAGCAGCTTCACCCTCATTGTTTTCAAAACAGTATGGAGGATAATCAATTTCACAACCCACAAATAAGGTACGAGATGAATCTTTTGGGTTTAAATCCTGTCTGAAATATTCTGCTTGTAATTCAATTGTAAAATTCAATTGAATGATCAGCAGAGCAGTAAGAAACTTTAGAAAATTATTCATTTGAATATTATAGAACAGTATTTTATTTTTATTTCTTAACTAAAGAATATTTACAAGACAATAATATAAACAAAACAGATATAAACATATTTTATCTGGGTGATATAAATCAATTGTAAGATTAATTCTAATTACCTTGACTTATGAAAAATCATAATCCGGGCTGTTCGCAAGCTTAAATTAGTAACTGTTAAATAATTAAAGTTTATTGTTCTTTCCGGGCAAACTAAAAAAATAAAAATTTTATGTAAACAAAGGCTTTAATATAATGTATAAAAACAATAAAATTAGTATCTTGGATAATTACATTAAAAAAAACTTTTTATGAAGAGAACTCTTTTATTTATTATCATTTTTGCTGTTATTGGTTTGGTAATGGGTTATTTGGTCTTTGGAAGAATATCGGGAGAATATATTGACATTGACCTTATATTTTCTAATTCAGAGAACGTTATTGAATCATTTGGAAGAAGGATAGCCGGATTGAAACAGATGAAGCAAAACATTCTTATTTCTGGCGCAGGCGGTGCTTTGATAGGTTTTATCATTTCACTGATAAAGAAAAAATAGAAGAAATTATTTGGTTAAGCATTTTTAATAAACCATGCTGCAATCTATTAGAAATTAATTCATCTTTTCCATCATTACAATACTGGATTATGAAATTATTTATAAACTAAAAAATCAGTTTACTATGAAAACTATAAAAAGTATTTCAACAGTTTTAATCATTCTTTTTACATTGGGTATTATTAGCAGTTGCAGTGATACTTCTCAAAAAGAAAAAGACAAAAGTAATACACAAAAAGAGATGCAGGACCTAAAAGCTGCGGCTCAAAAAGATCTTCAGAAAGAAAAACAAAAAGTTAAAAAAGAGGTTAAAGATTTATTAAACAGGACTGAAAACAAAATTGATAGCATTGAAGCTGAAATTAAAGCACAATCTCAGAAGTTAAATGAAAAACAAAAGTCTAAACTTGAAGAAATCAAAACAAGAAGAGATACATTAAAGCAAAAAATAACAGATATAGAAAACAAAACAGAAGAGAATTGGGAAGGTTTTAAATCGGAGCTGAAAAAAGATATGAAGCGTTTTAAATCTAAAATTAAAGAATTAATTAATAATAACTAAAGCCATCATCTTTTAAAGTAATAAGCCCGAAAACCGGGCTTATTTTATTTGGTTAATAACTGACTACCAGGAAGAATTTAAATTTTATATAAAAACGATGTTGTTTTATGAATCAACTATTCATTTTTTTGATACATTCGCTTCCCCAAGAAAATATAATGATATAGTAGAAATAAAAAAATCATATTTCTCATAACAATCAATACTTTACAATCTATGAAAAAAATAATACGAATTTCACTGCCTGTTTTGGCCTTTCTATTTAGCGGAATAAATCTGTCAGCACAAGGACTTCAGGACTTATCCTTTGGTACGGATTCTACTTTTGATGTGATCACCTGGAATATCCAGGACTTTCCTAAAGATGACCAAACAACTATAGATTACGTTAAACAGATTATAGAAAATGTTGATGCTGACCTTTTTGCTTTACAGGAAATTGATGACACAGTATCTTTTGAGCAAATGGTAAATGATCTTGACGGATACAAGGCTCATTATACAGCAAGCTATTATACAAACCTTACCTACCTCTACAAAGCTGCAGAAATCAATATTGATAAAATCTATGAAATACTTACAAGCTATTCATATTCAACCATATACCCAAGGTGCCCGGTTGTAATGGAATTTACTTTTAAAAACAAAGAATACATTGCCATCAACAATCATTTCAAATGTTGTGGTGATGGGGTACTTGATTTGAATGACCCTGGAGATGAAGAGTACAAAAGATATTATGCCTCCAAATACCTGAAGGAGTATATTGATGACAATTTTCCTGATAAGAATGTAATTTTGCTTGGAGATTTAAATGATAAACTGACTGATGCCGAACAAAACAATGTTTTCCAGGATATTCTTGATGATCCGGATAATTATTTATTTGCTGATATGGAAATAGCTGAGAGCAGTTCTTCAGAATGGTCCTACCCAGGATACCCCTCTCATCTTGATCATATTTTAATCACAAATGAGTTATTTGATGAATTCGAACTGGAAGCATCCACAATAGAAACCATTAAACCGGATGATTATATCTCAGGTGGCTGGTATACTTATGATTCTGATGTTTCCGATCACCGGCCGGTTGGCATAAAATTATATTCCGAATCAACCCCTGCAGATATTGATGAAACGCTTTCAGAGTTTGAATTTTCCTGTTATCCTAATCCTTTTAATAAATCAACAACATTTACATTTTCAACATTAAAAGAAAACGCTGTAATTAAAATATTCTCTGCCCAGGGCAAATTAGTATCTACTATAGAAACTGAAAAAGGTCAATCTTCAGTTAGATGGCATCCGGGAAAATTATCTTCAGGATTCTATGTGGCAAAAATAGTAACAAATGAAAACAAAAGTTTTACAAAATTGTTGTTAAAAAAATAGCAATTTGTTTTTAAGACATTTATAATTACTATTTATTACATTCAATTTTATAAATCTTAAAGGAATTCCTAGAATAGAAAGGAATACATACTTATTTATTGAATTATGGGTGCCAGATCTTTAATAATAGCAATCCTGCTCAATCTTTTGACAGTTCTTATCTATGGTCAGGATTCCCTGGTAGGTTACTGGGGTTTCGATGAACTTAATAATGATACCGTTTATGATGAATCTTATTATAAAAACCATGGCAGGAATTATGGAGCTGACCTGATACATGGCGTTAAAGGGAATGCACTCCACTTTGGTGATACCACTGATTATGTCCGAATACCTGAAGATGGAAAAAAACCACCATCAATATTATCTCAGTTGGGAAAGGGTTCCATTTCTTTATGGTTTAAAGTAAATAAAATTCCTACTGATTATGGAATTGCACCGATATTATATTACGGTTCAGAAGAAAAGTGTGACTTTTTCGATGCTGCTAATAAAGGGTTAATAATTGAGGTCGGGCATAGCCCTGTGCACCTGGGTTCTGAGCGACTCTATTTTACCATTTGGAAGAATGGATGCACCTACCCATCTTTTTGTTTTGATTCCAATGAACCTATTCCAACGAGGCAATGGCATCATATAGTCATTGTTGTTGGGGAGAATTTTAACACAGGTTACTTGAATGGAAAAGAGATGGATAACAGGCGATATAATTTTGGGAATTCCTCCTACTCACAATTTTTTGCAGATGCAATTGCTCATGAAAAGATGTGGCTTGGTATGGGTTATTGGGACAGAACAATCCAGTCTTTAGATGGTGCCATTGACGAATTAAAAATTTTCAATAAGGCATTAAATAAGGAAGAGGTAAAAGAAGTTCATAATGAGGCAGATCCTTTGTTTACTTCGTTTTCAGTTGACAATCGAAAAAAGTCTTCTTTAAAGATATTTCCCAATCCGGCAAACAATTATTTCTATTATGATTCCGGAAAGACAGATAAAAAAATTACAGCTTTAAAAATAACCAGTTTGAATGGTAAAACAATTTGGCATAAAACGGGTATTTCACAAAAAGGTAAAATAAATATTAATCAATTTTCTGAAGGATTATATCAACTTCATTTTATTGGAAGAGAAGTAAATCTTCACAAAAAACTTATTATTAGCAGATGAATTAGTTTTTATATATTATTGAGAGGTTTAAGAGGTGTCGCTTAACATAAAAATATCAAACATCCTTCGAAAGAGAATTTTAAGCCCTTGATATTTATGCATGCTTGTTTATTTTAGTCAGACACCTTTTGCAAATTGAAGTTTATTTAGCATTATCAGAATTCTTATGACCAATTATAGCCAAAGACGAAGCATCAGCCTGACAGCAAAATCTGTATTTTTTTATCAATTAATCAAAGTAGTCTGAAAATACTCCTTTTTCAAAATATTTTTTTGGCGTAATTCCCGATAATGTTTTAAAATCATTTATCATATGAGCCTGATCAAAGTAACCACACTTGAACGCTATTTCTGTTAAGCTCAATTCAGAGTTTTGCGACTTTTCGTAAATGGCATTTTGGAAACGCACAATTTTCAGAAACTGTTTTGGCGATGTTCCTACAAATTCATTAAAGGTACGTTCAAATTGTTTTCTGCTCAAAAAGGAGTCATTTACCAAATCTTTAATTTCTATAACACCTTTTGTTTGATTTATTTTATTTATGATATGTCTGATCCTATCATATTTATACTTTTTTTCATTTTTCCGGATTTGTGAGATTAGGAAGTTTTCAGCAATTATGATTTTCTTTTCAAAAGTTTCTGCCGAGGATAATTCATCTTCAAGTTCGTTAACTTTGTCTTTAATTATTAATCTTAGTGGGACACTTTGATTAAAAAGCTCTTTTATTGGTAAATCTAAAAACATAGATAATCCGTGCGGAAGAAAGTAAATAGCAAAAAGAGAAAGGTTTCCTGAAACTACTAAGTCGTGGTAGCTATTTAGTTGTCCAGTAATAATAATATTATCACTAACTGTTTTTTGCTGGTCTGCAGAATGTGGTTTATCATTTAAATAAAAGACCAGTTCAAATAATCCGCTTGGAACAATTCTATGTATGTGTTGATTACCTGCATGAATACAATTTTCTATACTCCAATACTGTTTTACGTATTGAGACAGAAATGCTGATGGTTTGGAGATATTATAATTCATATTATTTCTTTTTACAAAGATAGCAGAGGATCCTAAAATTAAACGGATCCTCTGCCATTAATTTTAATCTTCGTAAAGTCCTATTCTGTTTCCTTCCGTATCAATAATTAAAGCAAAATATCCCCTTCCTTCGGCTTCAATTTTTGTTTTAGATTGTACAACTTTGCCACCATTTTCAGTTACAATTTTCAAAACCTCGTTTAACCCTTCTCCTGCTTGAAAACTCACTAAAACCCCATTTTCAGATGGTATAAAATCCGTGGCTTGAGAAATTGCTCCTTCACCCCCAGGGAAACATGCCATTTTCTCTTTCCCAAAATCCATAACCTGAATTTCAAAATTCAGTACTTTACTGTAAAACTCTGCAGCTCTTTCAATGTTGGTTGCCGGTACTTCTACCCAAGATAATAATTTTTTCATTGTTTAAGAATTTTAGTTTATAAATAACTTATCAATGCAAAAGTACCTTTAAGTTAGTTCCTGAAATTGTAAAACTGCGACATTTTGTCAAAGTTACAGAGTATTATTTACAGGTCGAAGTCAGCAGGCACATAAAAAATATTGCCTGTATTCGGACACTCTGCTTCCGGTTCTGCTGGTGCATGTATGTTATAAGAGGAAAAACCAGTGCCTGTAATGTAGCAACCTCCTGATCCGTCAAGAGCAGCACTTCCTTCTTTTGTTTTATCTTGCCATTCTGCCCCATTCCAATGACCATAAACCAGGTTATCGATTGATAATATACCACTTCTTGCCATGTCTTTAAAGTACATGGTAACATCAGGATCAGAGCTTCCATTAATTCTGCTGATATCCCAGTATTCAGTATTTTTAACATATTTAATGCCGTTGCCACAATTGGTACACGGATCGGTACCAGCTTCGGGATGACCTGAATAGAAGTATTCTGCCTGGAATACATCTGAATTCATATCAGGTTGAGAAATGGCTACTGGTGCCCAAACCCCATTATCACCTGTTGGGAATGTGAAAGGATTGTCGCCTGTTTTGTAAACAGGTCCGTCGACGAAGGAGTTATCATTACCTTCATCTGAACCGGCCTCATCCATGATTCTAAGAAGATGCGAGTCTGAAGAATTTATAACCCCATCCTGCAAAGTAAGATAATTTGAGATATCAACATGTCTTTGCAGTGTGAGGGCTTCATTAGGTTTGTTGACAATTAAATTGTGGAATTTCAAACTGTCTGTAGTTCCTGATATTTCCTGGGCAGTATTACCTATTATTAATACAGATCCATCGTTGTTATTAAATGTTCCATTTACAATCATATCCCCACTAATTCTGGTGCTATCAGTAACAGGGGTAAGTTCTTTACCTGTTATTATTTGTAGATTATCGTAGGTGGAAATGCTGTCACCTGAGATCTGTGAATTATCTCCTCTAAATATAACTGTACTGTTGGTTGTAGTGAATATACCATTGTTAATCCAGTTCCCATAAACATTCAGGGTTACTCCATTACTAATATTCAGGTTTGCACCATTCTGAATTTCAATATCTTTAACCCTGGCACCAGCAGCACTAATATCGGGATCAAACGGAGTACCAGCCTGAATAACCACATCAAAAGCAGGTCCGCTGTTGTCGGGTACTTCGCCACAAGACCAGTTATTAGGATCAAACCAGTCTGAACTCAGAGTTCCCAGCCATGTACCTTTTTTGTTTACTGTAATATAATCTGTAACAGTTTTTGTGTCTTCCACTGTTTGTTCCTTCACGGTCAAAGATACTGTATAAGTCCCTTCTGAAGAATAAGTTACATTATGAGGGCCTTCACCTGTGGCCGTTTGAGGTGTAGCAGCAGTTCCGAAATCCCATTGCCAGGTATCCACATTACCGGTGGATAAATCAGTAAATGTAACTGTATTACCAATGCATGTTTCGGTTTCAGAAGCTTCAAAGTCTGAAGAAAGGTTACATCCATACAATGTTACCTGTAATTCTTGTTCATCACCAACACATCCAAATTGACTGGTCTCTGTTACACGGATATATCCATTATTGTCGGAGAAGTCAACTGTAATGCTGTTATTTTCCGGGCCTGTTGCACCGTTTGTAATAGATGCGCCAGTTGGGACTGACCAGTTATAATTTGCATCTGTATGTAAATCGACACTGTAAACCTCTCCAGTGGCGTTACAGGCAATATCCGCCTCTCCCGAAATAACAGAAGTAGCAGGTTTAGGATGTATTGTAACAGTAAGATCTTTGTCTTTTGGTCCATTGCATTGTCCTTCTGCCCTGGCTGTAATAGTAACAGTACCTGAAAAATCAGATGCCCAGTTCATTTCGCCTGTATTCGGATCAATAGTACCAGCCTCAGCAGGTGCACGCGAATAAGTTATATCTGTAGCATGAGCTGCGGTAGCGGTATAAGTTTCATTTGGAGAATCCTGACAGAGTGAGGTTGCTCCTTCTGTAAACACAGGTGTTTCAACTTCTGGATTTACAGTTACTTCAACACTTGTTTGTTTCTGTCCTCCACAATCATCAACTTCACCTGCAGTTGCAGTAATTTGAGCTGAGCCGGAAAACCCTGAATCCCAGTTTATTTCTCCGCTACCAGCATCCATAGCTCCTGCAAATGAAGGAGATACTGAATAAGAAATGGAATCAGTATGTACCGAAGTGGCAGTATAAGTGGTATTATCTCCCTGGCAGACATCCAATACAGGATCTGTAAACACTGGAGCATCAATTTCTGGTTCTACTATTACTCTCATAGAATCAGATTTGGGTCCGTTATATCCATATGAAGTTGCTTTTACATAAAACTCACCATAAAAGTTTGTTTGTAAATCAAGCACCCCTGTGATGTTATCAATGCTTCCTGCAGAAGGAACAGTAATTTCATATCTTATTGAATCATTATTTGCTGCTTCTGCTGTATATTGAGTATTTAATGTACCCTGGCATAAGGTATCCTCAAAGATTGTAAATACCGGTAATTCGACTTCAGGAGGTTCTGAAAGCAACTGATTATCAATTTCAGATGAAATAAATCCACTGTGGGAGCCACCTTTGAACCGGTGAATTGTTCCTGTGGAGATAACATTAAAGCTTTCAGATTGAATATTGCTTACTCCTGCTGCATTGGCATTGAACAATAGCTGATATGTTCCAGGATTGTCTATTATAAGATCGGTAAATACAGAAATTCCATTATCATCTGTAGCAATTGTTGTTGTGCCATTTAGAGGTTCACCACCTATTTCTGATACTCCTACATCAATTCCCTGAATACTGTTTCCATAAACATCGTATACACCTATTGTGGGTGGTCCTGAGATTACAGAACCTGCCTCTCCGTCAAGAGGTTGTGTAATTATTTGCATATTATCAGCCGGTGCGGGAAAAATTGTAAATACGTTTGAACTAACATTGGATACTCCAGAATAAACTGCATCAAAAACAATCTGATAATCATCTGAAGCTTCATTTATTACAAGGTTTTCAAAAATTGCAATACCTGAAGAGTTTGTTTGAACAGTATCATAAGAAGGATCAGAAGAAAAGCTATTCTGATTTGTATAAGCAACCACATCGATGCCTGCTGGTGCGGGCTGACCAACTTCATTTGTAATGGATACAGCAGGATGTCCTCCTATGATTTGTCCGGCTTCTGTATTTTGTGGTTGTTCGTTCACTTCCATTGATAATGTTTGATTAATGACTTCGAAGTTTTGTGAATTTACTTCTACATCAGGATACCCTGCAACCTCGAAATGTAATTGGTAAGTGCCTGTTTGATTAATACTGATGTCATCAAAAAGGACCTCTCCATTTACATCGGTTGTAAGTGTTTGTGTACCGGAAAGAGATGTAGAACCACCAACAACTGAGGCGGTAACCGCCACACCTGAAACAGAAATATCAGTCTGGTCGTAGACTCTAAGCGAAGGTGGTCCCTGAATAGGTACACTTACTACTGATTGCATAGGTTGTGTCAAAATCACTATTCTTTCAGGAACTTGTTGTAACAATACATTTTCTCTATTTTGCGTATAGAATCCGCTATGAGTATTTCCTTTAAATCTATTGGCAATATTACCTGGCTGCAAGGTAAATGAATTGCTCTGTAGGTCGCTTACTCCTGCCAGAGAAGTACTGAAATTCAAATTATATGTTCCGTCTGTATTAATTAAAAGATCATTGAATACTGCTGTTCCGTTCTCATTGGTTGTTATATTTACTGTACCAGCATCAAAACTATAACCTCCTACTTCGGAAACTGTTACTGTCTCACCAGCTATTGCATTATTGTAAGCATCCTGAAGGCCTACAGCCGGTGGACCACCAACAGGAGCTCCAGCAAGTCCGTCTTCAGGCTGGGTAATCATCACAAACTGACTGGCAGGTGCAGGTACAACATCAAAAAAGTCAGATGAAAGATTGTTCACTCCGGTATAATCAATTTCAAATATAACCTGGTAGTTTTCTTCTGCATTCTCAAGTACCAGGTTACTGAAGGTTGCCAGGCCGTTCGCATCTGTTGTTACTGTATCTGTTGATGAGGGAGTGTAATTTGACTGATTGATATGAGCTATTACATCAACACCCTGGAAGCCCTGACCGAAATCATTTTCAAGTTTAACTTCAGGAGGTCCGGCAAGTGGATCACCTGCAACTGTTTCAGATGGCTGAGTAACAATACTGGCATTTAACATTTGATTAACCACCTCGAATTCCTGTGAATTTACAGGATCTACATTTCCATATCCAATAGCCTCAAAAGTTAATGTATAGAATCCTGTCTGGTCTATAACCAAGTTATCAAAAACAACTTCTCCACTGGCATTTGTTTGTATTTCTGTTGTACTTGCCGGAGTAAAGAATCCATCCACACTAACTCTAATTGTGATACCAGAGACAGGGTTATCAACATTATCATAAACAATTATCGAAGGAGGCCCCTCAATGGATGATGAAACAATTGTTTCCATTGGCTGTGCCTGAATTTCTATTCTGGCAGGTGTTTGGCCTAAATATTTATCATTGGCTGCTACCTGGGAAAAACCACTATGAGTACTACCTTTGTATCGGTAAGATATAGTTCCTGAAATTACATTGAAGTTATTAGAGACAAGATCGGGAAGCCCCGAAGCACTGTATGTCAAGCTATATTGACCTATGTCGTTAATAATTAAATCATTAAAGGCAGATATCCCATTTTCATTGGAGTTGGCTGACAATGTTCCAGCATCAAAAGTATATCCACCAGTTTCCGATACACTAATATTTACACCATCAACGGGATTATTGAATGCATCAACAGCTCTTACTGAAGGTGGTCCGCTTATCGTAGCTCCCGAAACTGTTTCTTCTGGTTCGGTAACTGTAGTAATATGATCGGCTGCGGCATGGATTACATTAAAAGTATCAGAGGAGACATTTAAAACCCCGCCATAATTGGCATCAAAGAGTAACTGGTAATTTTCCGCTGCCTGGTTGATCACAATTTGGTCAAACTCAGCGTAGCCAGATGAATTTGTAGTTACAGTCTGGGTAGAAGGAGCAGAAGAAAACCCGAATTGATTCAAATAAACCGTAATGTCTACTCCCTGGTAGCCCTGACCGATTGAATTGGCCAGTTGCACAGTTGGATGGCCCGCTACTGGTTGCCCAGCTGTTGATTCTCCAGGCTGTGTGGTAACAGAAAGAAATAGTTGCTGATCAATTACTTCGAAAGTTTCAGACTGAGCGGTAACTCCGGGATGATTATCAGCTGAAAAACTTAATTGATAACTACCCACAGATTCAATTATCAGATTGTTAAATGTGATTTCGCCATTTTCATCTGTTGATATGGTCGTGGTTGAGCCAGGCTTAAAACCACCGGGAACTGTAACAGAAATGTCTACATTAGCTACAGTATTATCCAGGGCATCATAAACAACAATTTGTGGAGGGCCTTCTATTACTTCTCCAACTACGGTCTCTTGCGGCTGACCAATAATTTCTATTCTTGAGGGTATTTGACCTAATAATTTGTTGTTTGTTTCCTGTTTTCCAAAACCGCTATGTGAGCTCCCTTTAAACCTGTTTGAAACAGTTCCTGATATTACATTAAAAATGTCAGAATTCAAGTCACTTACAGAAGAATGACTAAATGTAAGACTATAAGTTCCAATTGCATTGATAACCAAATCTGAAAAAGTTACCAATCCATTTTCATTGGTACTGAGAGTTGTGGTTCCACCGTCAAAGATATAACCACCACTTTCGGATACAGATATATTTTCACCTGTTACCGGGTTATTGAAATCATCTGTTAAAGCAACTGATGGTGGTCCTTCTATTGCAGCTCCTTCGGTAGTTTCAAAAGGTTGTGTATTTATGGTCATAGACGAAGGCGCAGCGGGTGTAATGTCAAAATTATCCGAAGCAACATTACTCACACCTGAATAATCTGCATCAAAGATTAATTGGTAATCTGCAGAGGCATTATTAATTACAAGATCATTAAAAATTGCTTCACCATTCTCATCTGTTTGGACTGTCATTGTTCCGGAAGCAAAGCTAAACTGATTGATATACACAGTAACCTCCACTCCTGATAATGGCTGGTTAATAAAATTTGTAATTGAAACTTTAGGAACTCCATTAACAGTTTGACCAGCAGTAGTATTTCCAGGTTGGGTTTCTATTTGCATGTTATAAACCTGGTCAACTATATCAAAGTTAGAAGACTGTAAATCAGACACTGTACCGGAATAATTATCAGCAGTAAAGGATAGCTGATATGTACCTGAAGTGTTTATAATCAGGTCATTAAAGGTAATTTCTCCCTGTTCGTTTGTTGTTTTTGTGTATGTTCCGTTGTCAAGAGAACCGCCAATAGCAGTTACAGTAACTTGTACGTTCGGAACGGGGTTGTCAAGTGCATCATAAACACCAATAACCGGTGGACCTTCAATAGCAAATCCGGCTACAGTTTCCAGCGGCTGTGTCACCATCTCCATTCGAACAGGTTTTTGACCCAGGAGTTTATTTTGAATTGATTTATTTCCAAATCCACTATGGCTGCTTCCTTTAAAACGATTAGCAACGGTACCGGGAACCACCTGAAAATTATTGGATAAAGCGTCCGTTAGACCCGAAGATGAAAAGTTTAGTTGATAAGTACCATTGTCGTTTATAACCAATGTAGAAAAAGTAGCATAACCATTAATATCTGAAGTAATATTGGTAATACCAGCATCAATAGCCCCTGAAACTTCTGATACAGAGATTTCAGCACCAGGCACTGGATTGCCGTATTCATCTGTAACACGAGCAACAGGTGGACCTTCAATTGTTGCTCCCTGATAAGTTTCCATGGGTTGCGTTGTAACTTGCAGGTTATGGGCATTGGCATTAATCACTTTAAAACTGCCTGAAGTTAGATTCTGTACTCCGGAATAATCTGCATCAAAAATCAACTGATAATTTTCAGCAGCCTTATTAATAACCAAATCATCAAAAACAGCCAACCCATTTGCATCGGTTTGAACAGTAGTATTTCCCGACACGAACGAATGCTGGTTGATATAAACTCTAATATCAACTCCCTCCATAGGCATTCCTATAGAATTTTCAAGCAGAACTGCTGGATGACCTGCCACGGGTTGTCCGGCTACTGTCTCCTGGGGTTGTATGTCCATAGTCATTGTAGCTATTGCATCAATGACTTCAAAATCATTAGACTGAGCGGTTACTGAAGGATAGTCATCAGCAGTAAAAGTTAAATTATATGTCCCTTTAGTATCAATTACAAGGTCATTAAAGGGAATATGACCATTTTCATCAGTTGTGCGGGTTACTGTTCCGCTGCTGAATACAGCACCGCTAACTGTTACTGAAACATTTGACACCGGTTGATCAGTTGCATCATAAACCACAATTTCAGGAGGTCCTTCAATATTAGATCCGACTACACTTTCCTGTGGCTGCATGTCAATTTCAATACGGGTAGGAGTTTGTCCTAGTGAATTATTGTTATTTAGGTGAGTTACATAACCGCTGTGTGTGCTTCCATGAAACCTTGGAAAGATGGTACCGGGAACGACATTAAATTTATTTGAAAGATTTTGAATTCCTCCGGTGCTAAAACGCAATTGATAGCCAATATTTTCTGTATTAATTACAAGGTCAGTAAAAGAGACCTGTCCGTTATCCTGGGTCTCCAGGTTAAGTGTTCCTGCATCAATAGGATAGCCACCCTCTTCATTCAGAGAAACCGTAATACCTGTAACAGGATTTCCATATTCATCTTCAACAAGGACTGTAGGGGGACCATTAATTGCTGCACCGGCTACTGTTTCAAATGGGTGGTTAAGAATCTTAAGTGTATCTTCCTGAGCGCTGGTGACTTCAAAATAATCAGAATTAGCGTCAGCTCCGCCCGACTCGGTAAACAATAACTGGTAATTATCTTCAGCTATATTTAAAACCAGGTCATCAAAAATAGCTTTACCATTGTTGCTGGTGGTTTTAGAGGTTGTTCCTGATGCAAAGTTATGCTGGTTAGGAACAACATCAATATTTACTCCGCTAACCGGATTTCCGAATTCATCAAGCAACAAGGCAGTTGGAGGTCCTTGAATAACTGATCCTGCTTCAGTTTGAGAAGGTTCAGTAGTAACAATTATATCATCAGGTGAAGCAGCAATTATTTCAAAAGGGCTTGATAATGCATTTGGAACTCCTGAATAATCAGCATTAAAAGTTATCTTATAATCTGTGTCGGCAGTATTCAAAATAAGATTATCAAATGTAGCGACTCCTCCTCCATCTGTAGTAGCAGTTAGTGTGCTTGCACCGTCAAAATTGTTTTTGTTTATAGAAGCTGTAACAACTACTCCGGAAATTCCGCCACCACCATTGGTTACTGTTACAGCAGGATAACCTTCAACAGTGTCTCCTGCAACAGATTGTTGTGGTTGCGTTGTCACGCTCATTGACAGAGTAGCATCTGTTACTTCAAAAGGATTGGATGTAATATCTGCTACTCCCGAGGCCTCCGACGAAAAAGTGATTTCGTAACCGGTATCAAAAACATCAATCATGAGGTTATCAAAAACCGCCTCTCCACTGGAGTTAGTAGTAACCGTTGTAGTACTGCTTCCATTAAATGAATTTTTATTAAGAGAGGCAGTGATATCAACTCCCTGAACCGGATTGCCTGATAAATTTGTCAGTATCACTGTTGGGGGGCCGTTAATGGGATCACCCGCAACGGTTTCTGAAGGCTGAAGAGTAATATTCATATTACCTGTTACAGCTACCACATCAAAACTATCAGTTTTTTCAGATGGTATTCATTCAGAAATGTCAGTAGAAAAAGTTAATTGATAATCCGTATCAATGCTATTTAGAATTAGATTATCAAAGGCAGCGCTACCTCCGGTTGTTGTTTTTGTTAATGTTCCACTGCTAAATCCGTTTTTATTAATAGATACTGTAATATCAACTTCATTGCCACCCCATGGATCACCATTAGTTTCTGTGATTGACACAGAAGGTGGACCTGCGACAGGTTGGCCATTAACAGTTTCAAGAGGTTGCTGAGTTATTTCTATGAGACCTTCAGGATCAACAATTTCAAAGGAGGAAGATGTTTTGGGCGCTATACCGGAAGAATTTGAAGAAAATGTTATTTCATAGCCCGTGTTTGCATCATCGATAATCAGGCTATCAAAGGTTGCAATCCCGCTTGAATTTGAAGTAGCGGAAACAACACTTTCTGTGGCAAAATCCGACTGATTCAGGCTTACATAAATTGTTCCTCCGCTAATTGGTGTTCCACTTGGTGTTTCAAGTATTACAGAAGGAGGGCCATTTATGTATTCACCAGCAATGGTAAGTTGAGGCTGATTTTGAATTGTAATAACAGCGACTTCGTTGACTACATTGAATTTTGTTGTAGTTGTATCGGGTATACTGTCAGAAGGATCAAGCGTAAAAGTAATTTCATAATCATCAGCAGCCTGGTTAAGTGTGAGGTTATCAAAAAAAGCTTCTCCGTTTACATCTGTAGTTAGCGTTGTTGTGCTGGGGCCTGTAAAATTATTTTTGTTTATAGTGGCTGTTACATCTAACCCTGGCATAGGCGTAATACCATCTGTCCGCAATATTTCTATTGCTGGGGGGGCTGCAACAGTGTATCCATCGACAGTTTCCTGTGGTTGCTGAATTATGGAAATTTCTCCTGCAACAGGTACCACATCAAATTGTCCAGAATGAATATCAGCAATTCCGGAAGTACCTGTGGAAAATATTAATTCATAATCCTGATCGTCATTGTCAATAAATAAATCATCAAAAACAGCTATACCGCTTGAATTTGTTAATACAGATGTCGTTCCTCCGGAAATATTTCCCTTATTCAGTGACACATTAATTGTAGCATTTGCAATCGGGTCACCTGTAACAGCGTCTTCAAGCAAGACCGATGGCGTGCCATTCACCACCTCTCCTGCAACTGTTAAAGAAGGCTGATTCTGAACAGTAAGAAAAGCAGTTTCCTCAACAACATCAAAATTATTTGAAGTTTGACTTACAACACCTGTACTTACATCAACATTAAACTGAATGTTGTAATTTGCAGCTACATCGTTAATAATCAAGTCATCAAAAATCGCTTCTCCATCAGCATTTGTTGATAGGGTTGTTGTGCCTGAAGCAAAACCGTTTTTATTCAGTATGGCTTCGACAGAAATTCCCTGTAGAGGATTATCACCAGGATCAAGAATTGTAATTTTTGGGGGTCCGGCTACCGGGTAACCTTCTATAGTTTCTACAGGCTGAGGATCAATTGTTATAGTGCCCGCTACAGGTATTATATCGAATGAATCAGTAGTAATATCCGCAATACCTGATGAATTTGTGGAGAATCTAATTTCATAATCATTTTCAGAATGATTAACAATCAAACTGTCAAAAGTAGCAATTCCGTTATTGGCCGGTTTAGCAGTAGCTATAGTATCACTTTCTCCGGCAAAGTCGTTTTTATTAATGTATGCATAAATATTTACAGGAGAAGAAGGTGGATTTCCTGTACTTTTATCAATTAATTCCACTGATGGAGGACCATTAATTAATTCTCCGGAGATGGTTAGCTTCGGTTGTTGATTTACAGATAAGGTAGCAAGTTCCTCAACCACATCAAAAGAATCGGAAATAATAGTTGAAACACCCGCTTGTGAGGCTTTAAAATAAATCTGATAGTCCGTGTCTACTGAATCAATAAATAAACTATCAAACACAGCAATACCGGAATTATCTGTGGTTACAGTAAGTTTGCTTTCCGCGGAAAAACTATTCTTACTCAAATATGCAGTTACATCAGTCCCAATTATTGGAGAACCTCCATCTTCCAGGTATATTGTCGGAGGCCCCTCGACCGGGTAGGCTTCTATGCTCTCCTCAGGTTGCTGATTCAGAATTAAAACACCACTTTCCGAAAGAACATCAAAAGTAGTTGAAATTTCATCAGCCACGGCATTGGTTCCTGTACTGAATATGATCTGGTATCCAGTTCCCGGGTTATTAATTAATAAACTGTCAAATACAGCAATACCATCGGAATCTGTTGTTATTGTATCTATACTGGAACTGCCAAATGACCCTCCCGATAATTCAGCAATGATATTAATACCCTGAAGTGAATCCCCGGACATATTCTTTACCAGAACGGCTGGTCCCTGAATAACATTATCTCCTTCCAGGGGATATGAAACAACACTATTCACAGGTTGGTTGATTGTTGTAATGGTGGCTTGTTCTTCGAATATTTCAAAAGTTGTTGAAGTTACATTTGCAACACCCGGAGCATCCGTATCATCAGCATCAAAAGTTAACTCATAACCAGTGTCAAAAACATCTATAATAAGATTGTTAAATAAGGCTGTACCATTTGAATTTGTTGTTTCAGTTAAAGTACCGTTTAATGAATTTTTATTGACAGTAACTGTGATTTCGATGTTCTGCACCGGATTACCATAAGTGTCATAAACTGTTACAGTTGGGAAACCGGCAACAGGATAACCCTGGATAGTATCTCCGGGTTGTGTTGTTATAGACATATAGTCAGGAGCAGCAGAAGTAACATTAAAATTATTTGAAGCAACATCAGAAAGAGAGCCGGAGCTAAAAGTTAGTTGATAATTGTTTGCAGCAGTATCAATAACCAGGTTTGAAAAAACGGCTCTTCCGTTATCATCTGTTGCAACTGTAAGTGTGCTTGATCCTGCAAAACTATGCTTATTCAGGGTAACATTAACATTTGTTCCTGCCCCTACAGGATTATCATCTGAATCATAAACTGTTACAACCGGATTTCCCGCAACGACCTGGCCAGCCTCGGTATTTTGAGGCTGGATGGTAACTTGCATATAATCAGGTTGGGCAAAAAGAGTGCCTGCCTGGAAGAATATTAAAAGAAAATATAATATCAGTCGTTGCATTTAATGTTTTTTATCGGCTGTACAGTTCAATATTCATTTTGTAATTTTGTTTTAATTGTTATCAATTTATGGTGCTGTACGTACTCCTCTTCCACCCCATGAAAAACCACGGGCATCACTTGTGTGTTCAGCAGCTGTTCTGTCAGAGATTCTGAAATAACCATCACTAATCTGATGGTGAAAAGCACCTCCCCGAAAACCAAGACCGTTAATATCCCAATTGGTAACATCAAACAGACCACTTGCATTAAGTAAGCCATTGCCGTGTAAGCCGTTAAATGAACGACCTGTAGCATTTCCGACAGTAACCGTACGTTCCCAAACATTTCCACTCAAGCCGGGAATACCCCAATAAGAAGACCCGGCAGCAGTTCTCGAACTACTTGCTGTTGCCCCAAAACCAACCCGAAGAGGTCCGGCAGAACCTACAGCGTCGTACTCAACATTTTCAACAGCAGCATTACTCAGGGCACCTTCTCCGCCAATAGTTAATAAATCAAGATTTCCGGAATGAAATTCTGCTTTCAGCCATGCTTGTGATCTTGAAGTATCAGATAACCGCACTTCGTCAAGAATCCCTTCAAGGTTTGTTCCCATTAGCAGGTTATTTGCATTGGTATTTATATTTCCGGTTAAAGAACTGGTTCCTGTTAGCAGACCATTAATATAAATACGCTGGAAAGACCCATCGTATGTAATGGCTACGTGTTGGTATACATCATTGGTTAAACTGGAAGAGGATACTTCCTGGCTGTTGATATAACCTTTCAGATTACCATCGTAAACGCTCATTTGGTATGTATCTTCTCCTTTGCCTGTAACAACGGCTTCACCTTTTATTTCTATATCCAGACTATTCAGAGAGGGGGAATAATCAGGATTGTTTGTTTTCAATTCCTGCATAACCCATAAATACTTTCCTGACAGATCGTCGCCATGTTCAATTCCAGGTATTTCATCACCTTTGGAAGCATAGTTTCCCCATCGGACAATAACAACACCAGATCCTCCATCAGCGCCGGTACCGGCATTGTGATTCCAGCCGCCGCCACCGCCGCCACCGGTGTTGGGCATTCCTTCATTGGAAGCTGCTGGTGCATTGCCTCCGGCAATACCATTTCCACCTCCACCAAGGCCTCCCTGGCCGGGTGATGAAGGAAATCCGCCGCCGCCACCGCCGGCGAACCAACCATTGTCTCCAACGCCTGCTCCAAAAATATGGCTAAAATCCCGGCCAATGCCACCATCACCTGCAGTGTTTATTACAGAACTTCCAACGCTACCAGCACCGGCACCACCGGCAGTAGCATTAGAACCTCCGGCAACATCTCCACCATTATTACCCTGGCCTGAAATTCCTGTTCCGAAACCTCTATAAGTTCCGTTATATTCCATCGCTCCACCACCGGATCCACCATTTGCTGCGGCAACTGCATTTGCAGGGGTAGGATGACCACATGAGCCATATCCTCCTCCTGTAGCTACTATGGATCCGAAGGAACTATTTTCTCCATTTGTGCCGGCTTGAGGATCATTGCCCGGATTAGGACCACCTGTACCGCCAGCACCGACTACTACATTAATATTCTCTCCCGGAGTGACACTATAGCCTGTTTCCCATACCAGGCCACCTGCTCCTCCTCCGCCTGATGTTCCGGCGCTGCCAGCACCACCTCCTGCTACTACAAGCACATCTACTTTTGTAATACCTTCAGGAACAGTAAAAGTACCATCAGAATTAAAAACCTGTTGTCCTTTAAAAGTTGGAGGAGTTGTATTATCGCTGTTTACTACAGTATATACATTTACTGATTCCGGGCTTTTGTATCTGACAAGCACAATACCTGAACCACCATCAGCTCCGGCACCTCCGGCTCCGCCGGCGCCACCGCCGCCTCCGCC
>Ga0102938_10000153_pt1 | contig 45975 bp, 46 predicted proteins | sample SalPonR2_B_D2_MG_FD_84516 | JGI IMG/M metagenome (GOLD analysis project Ga0102938, IMG submission 84516) | Salt pond soil microbial communities from South San Francisco under conditions of wetland restoration - Salt Pond MetaG R2_B_D2_MG | ecosystem: Environmental > Aquatic > Marine >...
CTGCAAGGTTATATTTCCGCCTTTTACGGCGTTTTTTCACTAAAAAATAGTGAAAAATACAATTTTGTATGGAATTTATTTGTATATAAACTTGTATTTTTTTGTTCTTTAACAAGCCCCCCGTAATTTGGGGGCAAAGGAGGAGCTCATGAAAAAAGTAAAAGGAATCCATGGATTCCTAAAACATTTTTCAGCGGACGGCAAGAAATTGCCGCCCGTCAAGGCAAGAAAGGCCGTTGTCCTTATGGAGGACGGCCAAAAGGGCGTGGCTAAGGAGATTCCCGCCGGGGAATATTCCAAGGCCAAGGTGGTCATGCTGACCATCGGCCAGGAGCATCACTGGATGCTTCTCGGCCAAAAGGCTGCGGAAGAGCTTTGTTCTACAGAGCTTTTTCGCAACAACCCCAAGAATCGGGTTTACAGCCTGGTTCAAGGGGTTCAGGCCTTTGCCCGGGCCAAACGGGCACAGGCCGAGGCGGAAAAGAGTTTCCGCCAAAGGGTCAAACAAATTCGGAAAGAAATTTCCAAGGAGTTTGACCTGAGCCAATTCTCCCAGGAGGCGGATGATCTGGCTGAGGATGGCCGTCGTCTGCCCCTGCAAAAGGTGGAAGATCTGAGATTCTCTCATGAGTCTCTCAAGGATTTCACCGGAGAATCGGTCTCCGAGGCTTTGACTGAGTCAGTCAGTCGAGCCTTGGAAAAGGCCCCTGAATTTGAGGCGTATTACGCCAAAAAAATTCAGGAGGCTGGGTTGGTTCAAAAAGCCTTGAACCTGCCCTCGGCCGGAGATGCAGCTCGGATGCTGAGGGAATTTGAAAGATCAATTCCCAAAAGCAAACGAGCCGTGGTGCAGGGCCTCGTCTGTATCCACCGTTCTTTCGGATCGGCCGGCGCCCACGGGGTGCTGGTACGCAACGATCCGGCGAGGGTTGAGGCCATCAAAAACCTGATGGCCGGGTCTCGTGGATTGCGGATTCGCATGGGGAATCCGATTTACGAACCTTTGCGCCAGAAGTATTTCTGGAGCAGGTACTTTTCCATCCTGAATCAGCGTCGGCGCGCTGAGCAGGAAAGGAAAAGAAAGGCCGACGAAGTCGTTCTGCGTTCTCGTCTGGGCAACGAGAATGTAGAAAAATTACGGCGGATCCGGGAGGGGCTCCGTCGTTAGATAAGAGCCAAGAGCCGTTTGCTCATAGCAGACGGCTCTTTTTTTATTGACTTTATTTAAGCCTTTGGTATTATAAAAACATAGTCGCCATTTGACAATCAGCCCGGAGGTAAATAGGCATGAAACAAGAGATAAACAATTTGCTGATACCGTTTAATATAAATTTTTGTCCATTGTTTTTGAATTCCCCACTGGAAATTAAGTTCTTTGGACAAAATCTTTGCCTAAGTCTTTATCACGCCAAAGCCGGAGTGCAAATCGTTACGGTTTTACCCCAAGGATCAGTCACTTCCCTCCCCACTCCGCGACAAATAGCCAATAGAATGAATAGATCCGGAAAAACCACTAAGAATTTGCGGGAGCTTCCCATTAGTTACTCGGATCTGCTTAAAATTAGCGGTTTTTACTTGGAATATCTTGCCCTGAAGAACCGTTTCTTGTATGTGTTTTACGCTACATATGAGGATTTGGCTCAAGTCACTTTGGCTGATCATATTTTGGTCGGTCTGGATGTGGAACTTGATTCAGAACAAAAAATCTGGTGGCCGCCGGACAATCAGTACCATGTACTTTTGTACGAAAGGTTTGAACAGATCGGACGATACAATATCTTTGCTCTGATCAAAATGGGCGTGGAGCTTGAAGAAATTTCAAACTTGGAAGCGATCGCCAAAGCCACTGGCGATAAAAAGCTGTTTTATTTGCCCTCAACCATCGGACTTTTGCAATAGTTAAAAACAAAACGAGCATCAATATGCTCGTTCTTTTTTTATAATTTAAATATGTGTTAGTATTTTTTTTAAAAGTTCTTGACGATGGTGATGAATCAGCTTTTTCAGGTCTTGCTTTTTTACCCATTTTATTTTTTCCGCCTCAAAACTTTTTTTCAGATCCATTTGTCTATTGGTTCCCAGGTATTGAATTAAATAAGCTGATTGTTTTTGGCCTTTATAGCCCTTTATTTTTTTAGCATAATCCGGCCAGTCATAGCGATGCTGTTCAGGAATTTTTTTGATTATTTTAAACAATTTTTTTGAAGCACCCACTTCTTCACTTAATTCTCGGATAACGCCTTTTTCCGGCTTTTCTCCAAGCTCTATTCCGCCTTGAGGAAATTGCCAGTGGTTTTTAAAACGAGGATTTTTTATTATTAAAAATTTATTGTTTTGATTTTTAACAACCGCCACCGCGTTTTGTCTATATTTTTTGTTCATCCTTTCTTTCCAACGGTGACAAGTCAAAAGAAAATCAACTGTGGCGTTTTTTACTCGCTTTAAGCGTTTGGGCTCTTGATAAAAACGATAAAGCCATTCCAGCCCTGATTTACTCAAAGCTTTTGGCGCCCTTTTTATTTGGCCGGTTAAAAAATCAAAACTGCCACCAACAGCCAAAGCAATCTTTGTTTTTGGTAGCCAAGAAAGATACTTATCAATCCAGATTTCTTGCTCTGGCGCACCCAAGGTGGTGAAAATAATATCCGGTTGAAAATTATTGATTTTGTTTAATAAATTATCGCAATTATTCAAATCTTCGGGATTAAGCTTTTCCGCTTGAAAATTGATTTGCGGATATTTTTCTTGGAACATTTTTTTCAAATCCGATTTGCCGGTCAAGGAGTTGTGACGCAAAACAATAAAAATTTTAATTTTTTGATACTGATATTTTTCTAAAAGTCTGCGGGTCAAATCAGCTCCGGTCACTCGGTTTTTTAGTTTTTCTCCTAAAATTTTGGCTCCCAATTTTAAACCTATACCGTCGGGAAGGTTAAAGTCAGCTCTTTCCAAAACATGAAGATAATTTTCATTTTTTTCCGCTTTTAAACAAATCTCCGGGTTTGGAGTGTAAAGCCTTAACTGTTTATTTTTGATTAAAGCGTTATCTATTTTTTCCACAAAAAAATTCATCGGTCGATCGTTAACCGGTACTCCGAGGATAATGGCTTTGTTTTTAAATTCCGGTACTCTGCTTGACATGTTTTTATGTTTTTTTATTAAGAAATTTTTTAATAATTAATTTTCAGCTAATTGTTTTTCCTGTTTTTTTATTTTAACTTTCATTAATGTTTTATAGATCGGTCCCTCGGGAGTTAAAGTACTTAACATTAAATCAATAGTTTTAACTGTGAATTTTAATGGCTTTATTTTTATATTCAGTTCTAGTTTTTTAATTGGTTTTTTTATTCGACCAAGGGTAATATGTGCTGAAAATCGGCGTTGGTCAATAGGCAAATCCAATTTTTTAAATATTTCATTTACCGCGTTTTTTATGGGGTGCAATTGCTCTTGTTCATCAGTCAAACTTATTTTAATCACTTTTGGATAATATTGAGCGGTAAAAACTTCCAATTTTTCCAGTTTTAATTTAAATTGTTTAAAATCCAAATGACTTTCCATGGTTTGTTTAAGGATTTCCAGTTTTTCGGGTTGTAAATCTTTTATAAAGCCCAAAGTCAGATGTAAATTTCTCGGATTCACCCACTTGATCGGTTTATCCGCTGATTGAATTTTTAATTCTTGGATGACCTTTTGCAAATAAGCTTTGGTGTCCAATGGTAGATTAATGGCTATAAAAAGTCTCATAGTGGTATTATAACATTAATTTTGCTAAAATTTAAATATAAGAGTAATGGCGTTTATGAAAAAATCACAATTTTATAAAAAATTAGAAAATAATTTTGTACAATGTCGCACCTGTTGTCATTATTGTCGGTTGGCACCAGGGGAAATCGGTCAATGCCAAGTCAGAAAAAATATCAAGGGCGATTTATATAGTTTGGTTTACGGCAAAATAATTGCCCAAGGTGTGGATCCGATTGAGAAAAAACCCTTATATGAATTTTTGCCGGGCACTTTTACTTATTCTTTGGCCACTCCGGGCTGTAATTTTTCGTGTTTACATTGCCAAAACGCGGATATTGCCAAGCCGGTTGAAATTGAAAATTTTATCAATGAATTTGCCGCCAAAGAATTTAAACCGCAAGAAATAATTGATCAGGCGTTGCAGTATAATTGCCAAAGTATTTCTTATACTTATACCGAACCTACGGTTTTTGCTGATTTTGCTTTGGACATTATGAAACAGGCTAAAAAAGCCAATTTAAAAAATGTTTGGGTTAGCAATGGTTATTTTTCTAATGAGGTTTTTACCGCTATTAAACCATATTTAGATGCTGTAAATATAGATCTTAAAACTTTTAATGACAAAACTTATCAAAAAATCTGTGGTGCTCATCTTGAACCGGTTAAGGAAAATATTAAAAAAGCGGTTAAAGCAAAGGTTCACACCGAAGTGACCACCCTATTGATTCCCGAAGTAAACGATCGATCCGAAGAAATAAAAAGAATGGCTGAATTTTTATACTCTGTTGATCCGAAAATTGTTTGGCATATTAGCGCTTTTTACCCGGCTTATAAAATGATTGATAAACCTCCAACCGATATTAAAACCTTAAAAAAAATCAAAAAAATCGCTAAAAAATGCGGCTTGACCAAAACCTTTTTGGGGAATATATAAACAGTTTTGGCCTTGACAGTTTTAGTCATTATTATATACTGGTTTTAGCACTCTTTTAGTTTGACTGCTAAAAAATAAAAAAAAATTATGGATATAAGAAAATTTACTACTAATGCCCAACAGGCCATGCAAGGCGCTCAAGCTTTGGCCTTTGAATTAAAACATGCACAAATTGATGTACTTCATCTTTTAGATGCTCTTTTAGAACAAGAAGAAAGCATTGTCTTGACTTTAATGAAAAAACAAGAATTGCCCATTGAGCAAATCATCGCTCAGGTTAAATCAAATCTTGCTCGCCTACCCAAAGGCAATGCCGCTTCAGTCGGAGGACAACAAGTGGCGGTTACCGCACAGATGAATTTTGTTTTGGTTAACTCTGAAAAAGAAGCTAAGAAATTAGGAGACGAATTTATCAGTACCGAACATCTTTTGCTTTCGTTGTTAAAAGTTGATTCCGCGGCCAGTGAAATTTTGAAGCTTTTTGGTCTGGATTATAAAACGGCTTTGGAAGTGTTAAAAGAATTGAGAGGCAATGAAACCATTGATTCTCCGGATCCGGAAAACAAACGAAATGTATTAAATAAATATACGGTCAATTTAACTAATGAAGCCAAGGAAGAAAATCTGGATCCGGTGATCGGTCGTGAAGAAGAAATCAGACGCGTGCTTCAAGTTCTTTCCAGACGAACCAAGAACAATCCGGTTTTAATCGGTGAGCCCGGCGTGGGAAAAACCGCCATTGCCGAAGGTTTGGCACAGCGTATTGTTTCCGGTGATGTGCCTGATAATTTAAAGAGTAAGGAAATTTTAAGCTTGGACATAGGCGCCTTAATCGCCGGTTCCAAATTTCGCGGTGAATTTGAAGAAAGAATGAAGGCCGTTTTAAGTGAAATAAAAAAGAATAAAGATAAATTTATTTTATTTATAGACGAATTACATACCATTGTTGGAGCCGGATCCATTGAAGGCAGTTTGGACGCTTCCAATATGCTAAAACCGGCCTTGGCTCGCGGTGAATTACATTGTGTGGGCGCTACTACCTTAAAAGAATACCAAAAATATATTGAAAAAGACGCAGCCTTGGAAAGGCGTTTTCAGCCGATCATGGTCTTGGAACCTAATTTTGATGATACCGTGGCCATTTTGCGCGGGATTAAAGAAAAATACGAGGTTCACCACGGCGTGCGTATTACCGATGACGCCATTGTTTCGGCGGCCAAGCTTTCCCAAAAATACATTACAGACAGATTTTTACCGGATAAAGCTATTGATTTGATTGATGAAGCTACTTCGGCTTTAAGAATTGAATTAAACAGCATGCCGGCTGATTTGGATAAACTAAAAAGAAAAATTCAAAAATTGGAAATTGAAAAACAGGCTTTATCTAAAGAAAAAACCGATAGCGCCAAAAAGAAATTAAAAGATATTGAAAAACAATTGGCCGAGAAAAAAGAAAAAGCTAATCAATTGGAAATGCATTGGAATAAAGAAAAAGAACTTATTTCGCAAATTCAGGCCTCCAATAAAGAAATTGACTCCTTAAAACAGGAAGCGGAAATTTTGGAGAGAAAAGCTGAGTACGACAAAGTAGCCGAAATCAGGTATGGTCGTATCCCCGAATTGGAAAAAAAGATAAAAAGCTTGCAGTCTCGTCTGAGAAAAGTGCAAAGTGGCCCGGGCGGACAAAAGATTTTAAAAGAAGAAGTCACAGAAGAAGATATTGCTTCCGTGGTTTCCAAATGGACCGGAATTCCGGTCAGTAAAATGTTGCAAAGCGAGATTGAAAAATTGGCCAAAGCTGAAAAGGTTTTGTCCGAACGAGTTATTGGCCAAAAAAAAGCTATTAATTCCGTAGCCAATGCCTTGCGTCGCTCCAGAGCCGGCTTGTCCGAAGAAAACCAACCGATCGGTTCTTTTCTTTTCCTTGGACCGACCGGAGTTGGCAAAACCGAACTGGCCAAAGCTTTGGCCGAGTTTATGTTTAACAGCGAAGAAGCCATTATTCGCGTGGATATGTCTGAATTTATGGAAAAACATGCAGTCTCCAAATTGATCGGTTCTCCACCGGGATATATTGGCCACGACGAAGGCGGACAATTGACCGATAAAGTACGCAGACGCCCTTATTCGGTAATTTTATTTGATGAAATAGAAAAAGCTCATCCGGAAGTGTTTAATTCCCTATTACAGCTTTTGGATGATGGACATTTAACTGACGCCAAGGGACGAAAGGTTAATTTTAAAAACACTATTATAATCATGACTTCAAATATTGGCTCTGATGCTATTTTGGATTCTTTGAATAAAAAAGAACTGGGCTTTGGCAATAAAGAAAAAGATGTAAAAAAAGATACTGATGAAAAGATCATGAATAAACTGAAAGACCATTTTAGACCGGAGTTTTTAAACCGCATAAACGAAATAATTATTTTTGACGCTTTAACCAAGCCGGATATCAGGAAAATCGTTGATTTGCAAATGGATCAAGTCAAAAATCGTCTTTTGGACAAAGATATTACCATAAAATTCACCAAAAAGATAAAAGACCTGTTGGCTGATCAAGGCTATGATCCGCAATTTGGGGCTCGTCCGCTGAAACGATTGATCCAAAATAAAATATTGGATGAATTGGCTTTAAACATTATTAAGGGGAAGGTTAAAGAAAGAGTAACGGTTGACAAAGACAAGGGAAAAGTTATTTTCAAATAAAATTTCATATAAAAAGTCACTGTTTTTTTTATGCAGTGATTTTTTATTGCTGAAATTGTTAAAAAACTATAATTATAGTATAATTAAGGTATATGAAAAAAACGGGTTTAAGCCTAATTATTTTTGTGTTATTATTCAATCTTTGGTTGCCAAGTTCAGCTTTGGCTTTAAGTTTTGATAATGCTTACATCGTCAGTGATTCGGCCTTAACCGACTATCAAAGTATGAGCCTGGAACAGGTCCGGTCTTTTTTAATGAAAAAAAACAGTGCTTTGGCCGATTACCGGGTTTCAATTGAACCGGGAAAGGTAAAATCAGCGGCTGAAATTATCTGGGATTCTGCGCAAAAATACCGGGTTAATCCCAAGTTTTTACTGGTTATGTTACAAAAAGAGCAGAGTTTGATTGAGGATCCTTCGCCCACTCAAAAACAGCTTGATTGGGCCATGGGATATGGAGTTTGCGATTCTTGTGATCCGGACGATACTTCACTGATAATTTTCAAAGGTTTTGCCCGACAAGTAGATCGAGCGGCTTGGCGCCAGCGTTGGTATATTAAAAATAGCGATCTTTCTTGGCTTAGGCAAAAAGGACAAACCTATAATATTGACGGACATAACATAAAAATAGTAAATCAAGCTACGGCCAATTTATATAATTATACTCCACATATTTACGGTAATTATTTGTTTTGGAAAATTTGGAATAAATGGTTTGAGCAAAAATATCCTAACGGTTCACTGCTCCAGGCCAAAGGACAAGCCGGAGTATGGCTGATCGAAAACGGACAAAAACGGCCTTTTTACAATAAGGGCGCATTATTGTCCAGATATGACATTAACGATATTGTTTTGGTTGAACATCGCGAATTGGATAAATATGAGCCGGGACCGCCGATCAAGTTTGCTAATTTTTCTTTATTGCAAACAGAATTGGGCGATGTTTATCTTTTGGTTAATGATACTTTACGAAGATTTGAAAGTGATAAGGTTTGGCGTACTTTGGGCTTTAACCCGGAAGAATTTGAAGAGCTTAACGCTTCTGATTTTAATCATTATAAAACCGGAGCGCTAATAACCTTAAAAGAAGCCTATCCGGCCGGGGCTCTTTTGCAAAATAATAAAACCGGTGGGGTTTATTTTGTTCAAAACGGTCAAAAAAAACCGATATTAAGTCGAGATATAATAAAACTTGATTATTCAGCTTACAGTTTAACCCAAGTCAGTCCCGAGGAGTTGGAAAATTTCACAACTAAAGAACCGGCCAGATTAAAAGATGGACACCTGGTAAAAACCGCTGATTCCCCCATTGTTTATGTGATTTCCGAAGGTAAAAAAAGGCCCATTGCCACAGCCGATGTTTTTGAAAATTTGGGATATCAATGGCAAAATATCCAAACGGTTGAGACCAAGACTCTTGAAAATATAAAAAAAGGACCATACCTTGATTTGGAATTTAAAAAGCATTAATATTTATATACACTAATAATCAAAATCATTAAATATGTTGGTATTTTCAGCAATTTGTCCTCATCCGCCCATTTTAATTCCCGGAATCGGCAAAGAAAATCTTTCCAAGATTGAAAAAACCAAACAATCCATGGAAATGCTAAAAAAAGGTCTGGATCAAGCCAATCCTGATACAATTATTATAATTTCTCCGCATGGTGAAATAAACAGACACGCTTTTTCCATAAATACCAATCAAGAATACAGGGCGCGTTTTGAAAATTTTGGTGACTTTAAAACTGAATTGCACTTTAAGTCAGATTTAGAGTTTATAAACACGCTAAAAGGATTGGACGAGGTAAACATGCCGATTCATTTGGTTTCAGAAAATAATCTTGATCATGGTTCTTCAGTACCACTTTATTATTTGAATAATCAGAATGAGAAAGCCAGAATTGTCCCCATCACCTATAGTTTTTTGGGTTATGATAAGCATCTGCAATTTGGAAGATTGATCAAAGAAGCGGCATCGTCATTAAATAAAAAATATGCCATTATTGCTTCGGGAGATCTTTCTCACCGATTAACCAAACAAGCTCCGGCCGGTTTTTCACCCAAAGCTAAAGAATTTGATAAAAAACTTATTCAGCTCTTAAAGAAAAAAAATACAGAAGGAATTTTGAATCTGGATAAAACCATGATTGAAGAAGCGGCTGAATGTGGTTTGCGTTCAATCCTGATTCTGCTGGGAGCCATTGCCAATATGAATTATGAGTTTGAAGTACTGAGTTATGAATCGCCTTTTGGCGTTGGTTATCTGGTTGGTGAATTCAAATTTTCTTAGGTCGTTATTTACAAAATCCCCGAAAAAAATCGGGGGTTTTATTTTGTAATTGTTTTTTTGTGAAAATGTTTTATAATAAAAGCGTATGAATAAAATAGCCAAAATCATTCCTTATAAAAAAATGCCCAGAAAGTTTGGTCAGTTTGATTATTTGATACCCGAAGAATTGATTGAAAAGGTTAAACTTGGTTCGTTGGTAAAGATCCCTTTTAAAAAGCAAACCATTACCGGGCTGGTAACCGGATTTAGTCATTACAGTAAATTTAAATATATTAAACCGGTAAAAAATCTTGTTTTGGAAACAGAAGCTGAAAAATGGCAACTGGAGTTTATTAAATGGTTCAGCCTGTATTATTGTTGTTCAGAGCCAACCGCTTTTAAGTTGATCTTTCCTGATTTGCCTAAGATTGTCAGAGAATATAAAGTTAAAAAAATTGATTCTCAAAAAATAAAATTGCCAAACAATGGGTGGGATAAACAAAAAATCGCTGAACAAATATTTTGCTCAAAAACCGAAAAAAAATATCTTTTAATGCCCCACTCCTTTGAAGAAAAGTGTTCTTTTTATCTAAATTTATGCAAATCATCAATAAAGGAGAACAAACAGATATTATTTATTTTCCCAAGAATAAATCAAATAAATTACTTTTTAAAGCTTTTGTCTGATGATTTAAAAAACCAAGTTTTAATTGTAAGTTCAGATATTCAAAATTCCAAAAATGCTCAAATTAATACTTGGAAAAAAATCAAAAAAAATGAAAAAAAAATTATCATAGGAACCAGGTTGGCGGTCTTCATGCCTTTTTCCACCCTGAAATTAGTGGTTGTTGACCAAGCGCACAGTCAAGATTTAAAACAATGGGATCAAAATCCCAGGTATGATTCCGGAGTTATTGCTGAAAAACTTTGCCAACTATTAAACTGCGGATTAATAATAAGCTCAATTACCCCGACACTAAAACAAGCCTATAAAGCAAAAACCGAAAAGCATGAAATGATTAAAATTCCCAAAGGCTCTTCAATAAAAACCAATCTAATTGACATAAAAAAGCAAAGACAGTCGGAGTTTACTTATTTAAGTTTTGAATTGGAGCAATTATTAAAGCAAAAACTTTCTCAAAATAAAAAAAGTCTTTTGATTGTAAACCGACGTGGAGAATACACTTATTTTTTTTGCCGAGATTGTGGCTGGGAAGCTCTTTGTGATGAATGCGGGTTACCCATGGTGGTGGAAGATAAAAAATTGGCTTGTCATCACTGTTCAAAAACAACCGCTCTCCCCTTGCAATGCCCTCAATGTCATAACACGAATCTAAAAAAACTGGGTGCCGGATTACAACAAATCAAGGATCTGGTCTCTGAAAAATTTCAACAAAAAGTCGGTGAGTTAACTCCGGAAACCGCCTTTTCCCCGAAAGAAAAAATTTGCATCAGCACCGGACAAGGATTAAAAACGCAACAGATTGCCGCCTTTGATTTTTTAGGCTTTGTTTACATTGACAGCTTGGTTCACTTGGCTGATTTTAATTCCAATTACAATCTGTATTCTTATTTAAAAAATTTAATAAATGACTTTAATTCCTTTTCAGCTTCAAAAGATAAGGAAGTACTTTTACAAACGGCTTTTCCGGAGAATGAAGCTATAAAAAATGTTTTTACGGATTATAAAGAATTTTATAAAAATGAAATAAAATTAAGAAAGGATTTTAATTATCCCCCGTTTTCCAGTTTGGTTAAATTGATTTTTGAGCATCATGATAAAAAAATTGCCGAACGTGAAGCAAAATCTCTTTTTGCCGAGCTGGAAGAAAAAGAGAGCAAAGGGATCAAGTTAATTCCTCCTTATTTATATTATGCTCAAAAGGTTCGAAAAAGATTTCGTTATCAAATTGTTTTATTTTTTAGCTCCTACAACTATCTGGAAATAAACAGGTTTTTAGAAGTGGTTCCGGACCATTGGGCTATTGACAAAGATCCATTAAATCTGATATAATTTGTTCATATGATTTTAAGTATAGTTACTCATCCCAATAAAATTTTAAGAGAGATTTCCAAAGAAATTGATCTGAAAAAGCTGGCTGATCCCGCCATGCAAAAGTTTATTGATGAAATGAAAGAAACCATGGTAAAAAAGGACGGCGTTGGTTTAGCCGGTCCCCAAGTTGGAGTTACCAAGAGATTGATTATAGTTAATACCAAGAATGGAACAAAATGCTTTATAAATCCTGAAATAGTAAAAAAATCTTGGAAAAAAGAAGCCGGGGAAGAAGGTTGTTTAAGCGTTCCCGGTGTTTATGGTTCGGTAAAACGCTCAGTCAGGGTTGTCATTCATGCTTATGACCGAAACGGAGAAAAGATCAAGTTGGAAACCAAGGGACTTTTAGCCAGAATATTTCAACATGAGATTGATCATTTGAACGGAGTCTTGTTTATTGACAAAATAAAAAATGGAAAAAACAACAAAAAATAAAAATACTGAAATTGTTTTTTTTGGTTCCGATCCATTTTCAGTGCCGGTCTTCAAGAAGCTTATAAAAAAATATAATGTTAAAGCTTTAGTTTGTGAATCGGATAAACCTTCCGGAAGAAACCAAAAAATCACCGCTCCGCCAACAAAGAAAATTGCGGAAAATAACAATATTCCAATATTTCAACCTCAAAGCGTTAAAAAAGATAATATTTTTTTTGAAAAAATAAAAGCTTTGAATTGTGATTTGTTTATTGTGGCCGCTTTTGGTCAAATAATCCCCTTAAATATTTTGAATCTACCGCTCCACGGCAGTCTAAACATACACCCATCACTTTTGCCAAAGTATCGTGGCGCTTCACCGATTAGACAAACCTTACTCAACGGAGATAAGAAAACAGGTATAACCATTATTCTAATGGATCAGGGAATGGATACGGGAGATATTGTGGCTCAAGAAGTCACCACCGTTAAAAAAAATGATAATTATATAACCTTATCCAAGAAACTGGCTGATCAATCAGCTGAATTTTGCATTCGGATTATCCCCGGATATTTGAACGGGGAATTTACTTTATTAACGCAAGATGACAATCAAGCAACTTACACAAAAAAGATTAAAAAAAATGACGGCTTGATAAATTGGAAACAATCCGCTAAAGATATAAAAAATCAGTTAAAAGCCTTTATTGATTGGCCGGGAACTTACACTAAATTTAAACAAAAAAAACTTGACTTGATTACAGCCAAGGTTAGCGACTTTGATAAAAATATAAAAACCGGTCAAGTTTTTAAATGCAAGAACAATATTTTTGTTCAATGCGGTCAAGGCAGTTTAAAACTGGAAACGGTTAAATTGGAAGGTAAAAAAGTAACAGATATTAAAAATTTTATAAATGGGCATCAGGATTTTATTGGTTCCGTGTTAGGCTGAACATCAAGTAAAATTATAATTAAGATCAATAAATAACCAATCCCCAAGGGATGATTTAAATACGGAGTAAAACCGTTAACCAAAAGCAAACTTAAAAGTCCCAGCAAACTGCCGATCAACAAAGTCTTTTCCAAGGACTGTTTTTTTTTGGCCGAATCATAGATTTTTCTAATTATTTGCCAAATAAAAACCAGATAAACCAACAAACCGAACAAACCGATTTTTAACAAAATATCCAAATATCCCCATTCAAAAGCATAAGTGGTATACCAACCTTGAGGATTGTCTTTGGTTAAAATTCTTGGATCTTGACTTTTATAAGTAATAGATCTTCCCCATCCCGAACCGACTATTGGGTGTTTACTAATGGCTCGCCCCAATTCCGGTAATTGACTCCAGCGACTGGAAACCGCTTCGTCGGAAACAGAAAACCGGTCTTTAATCATGGAACCTTTTTCCGTAGAACTTTGATAAAAAGGCAAAGGTATATTGATTATTGCGGACACAAGACCGTAAGACACCACTCCGATCAACAGTAAGGTCATAAATAAAAGCGCTGTTTGGCGCAAATTTTTTCTATAATAAAAAATCAAAGTTAAGAAATAAACAATAATTCCTCCGATCAAACCGACCCAAAAACTTCTAGACAAACTGGTTAAAATAGTAGAGCCCAACAAAATAATCATAATCAGCAAACAAATATTTTGTTTGCTTTTTAAATTAAATTTATTTTTAAGACTAAAATATGTCCAAAAAATAAAAAAACCGATCAAAGCAAATATTTGAGCCTGAGAAAAAATACGAAAAAAACCGGAATTAAGCAGAGTAAATTCGCCCCAAAGGGTATCACGCCCCCAAGTGTAAAGAAAACCCATAATTGGAAATTTATGGGCAAAAATAAATAAAAATATCATTGTTTTAAGGCTTATAGCAACAAGTCCGGCTGAAAAAATCGGCCAAAAATCAGAAAAAAACTTATTATTGGTGTAAACCGAAACAAAGGGAAAAATATATAAAAAATAAAGCCAGGCGTTAAAATCCAAAAATATGTTTTTTAAACCATTATTTTGCCAAAAGGCTTGAATTATTCCCCAAGTTAAAACTATGGCCAAAATGGTAAGGTGTTTTATTTGAAAAACTTGTTTAATTTCTTTAATAAGAGTTTTTTGCCAAACTGATTTTATTAGCCAAGCCAGCATTATTGCGGAAAAAATGCCGATTCTGATAGAAACTTGAAAATCGGCAATATCAATGGAAAACAAATGACCTTGAGAGCCGATTATTAATTCAACCAAAGCGGTGTATATTCCCCATTTAAGTTTATATAAGCTTAAACCAAAAACCAAAACAAAAATAATTAAATAAAAAAACAAGCTTAAATCAAAGGCTATTTTGGTCCAGATAACAAAAAATGAGGCTAATTCCGCCAAAAGAATAAACCATAAAGTATGTTTGAATTTTGTGCCGAAAAAATTAAGTTGTCTTGGCTTCATAATTAATCCTTCCGATACATCCGATAAAACGGATTTTGCGAATTATTGCTAATAAAACAATAATATTGTAAAAACGGTCTTAAGCTGTTTAACACATTGATCCTTTTATCGGCAAATTGTTTAAAGCCCAAATCAATAATTAAATCATTAATTTCAATCCAATAATGTCTTCCCGGATAATTAGCAAAACTCCCCTGTTCCACTTGAGCTTGATCTGAATAATTTTTTAATATCTTATGGTTTAAATAATGTGTTAACCGTGGAGCATGTTGAGAGGCCAAACCGGAAACATGAAAAACCTCCAAAGGCTTTCCCTTAATTATAGCTTTTTGACGATTTTCCATTACATACTCCTCCACCGCATTGATGATGCTTTCCAAGCGTTGGTTTTTTTGCGTAAGGTCTATTAACGGTTCACTTTTTATTTGATAATCTCCAACAATAATCATAAGATCATTTTATTTTAGATTGGCTTTTGGGTTTTATACGAAATATTTGCGCAAAAAGGGTCAATAAATAACTTATTGGTTGCATAATTAGCAAAAACCAATAAGTTGCCCGAGATTTGTTTTTTTTGAAATAGGTTAACATGCCTTTGTTAAAACGCTTTTGTTTTTTCAAGCTTTTCACTTGGGCAAAACTTTTTCCTTCATAATGAATCACTTGAGTAATGGGCAAATAAACAATTTCCGCACCCGTTTTCCTAACATCCAAACAAAGTTGAAGATCTTCCCACCATAAAGGATAATCTTCGTCCCAACCGTTTATCTCATTCATTAAAGTGGCTCTGGTAAAAATAAAAGCGCCCATAACCTGGTGAACATATTTTTTTTGATTGTAATCAAAGTTTTTTTGCAGATACCTTTCTAAGGGGGGTAAAAAACTGAAAATATGATGTAATTTCAACAATATAAGCAACTGATCGCAAAATCCGGGGTCTTTTTTTACATTGGGTTGAGTGGTTTTGTCGCCAAAAAGCAAACGGCAAGTACAAATACCCACATTTGGCGTTTTTTCCATAAATTCATACAATTTCAAAAAACTGTTTTCCATGATTTCCATATCCGGATTCATATATAGTTGGTATTTCCCAATGGACGCGCGAGCACCTTGATTATTGGCTTTGGCAAAACCGGCATTAAAATCGTTGGTTATAATTTTTAACTGCTTTTTTTCAATCCATTGGCCATAGTTTTTCTTTATATTTTCCGCTGTCCCATCCTTGGAGTCATTATCCACAATTATTACCTCGTAATTAAGCCCTTCGGTATACTGAAAAATGGAATCCAAAAGCCGAGCAAGCAAATCTCGCACATTCCAGCTGACTATTATAATACTTAGATCCATATTTCAGTTTCTAAAATAATTTATTTTATTTTTTCGTTCGTTTATCAAAGATTTAACTTTTTAAATAAATAATCAGTCATTGTATCCACTCTTGATTTCCAACTATGAGCCTTAATCGCATTTTTTCGTTTGAATTGTTTCTCCGGGCTATCTTCCGTCAGGGCTTTATTTATCAGATTGGAAAAAGCTTTCGGCTCTTCAGCCAAATAAATCAAGTCCTTAAACATTTCCGTTCCGGCGCTTGGCGTAGAAACCAACGGCCGACCACAGGCCAAATATTCATACAACTTCATAGGATTATTGGATTTAGTAAATTCGCTGATTTTATGAGGCATAATCGCCACATCAAAGCGATTCATATAGGCCGGAGCTACTTTATAATCAATGCGTCCAAAAGTATGCACATTTTTATATTTATGCATTTTTTTATGAAACATTGGTTTGACAATTGGCCAAATCGGTCCACATATCGCGATTTCCTTGTCCTGATGATCCTCGGCCACTTTGGCCAGTAAATCCAAATCCAAACGACTTTCTATTGTGCCGAAATAACCAATAATCTTTTTATCAAAATCATCCAACTCGGTTTTTTGTTTAATGGCTGACGGACGGTTAAAAAATTCAAAATCCACGCCATTGGGAATCCAGTGGACATCTTTGGTACGCGACATTTCAGCGTAAAAATCCTTTAACTCTTGAGAAACAGTAAAAATAAGGTCAGCCTTATCCGCAATTTTGAAATAATTGCGTTTTAATCTTTTTGGGGGCATCATTTTTGGATAAGTGGGATGCTCCATCCAGTTGTCAACCGTATCAAAAACAAACAGTTTTTCATTCAGCTTGCCTAAAAATTCGGTAAACATGGGATTGTATGACCAAAAAACAACATTTTTTAAATTAAGAATTTTTTCCACGCGTCGCAATTCCTTGCCCACCTTATTCATGGAAAAAATAGAATCAATCGTGGTGTAAGCGTAAATTTTATCAGAACGCTGATAACAAGCCGAGGTTAAATCTCCGTAAACCATTTCCGCGCTTTTGATTTCCCACAAAATATTTTTAACATAATGTGAAGCCGCTTTTTTCCAACCACGCGGTAAAAAATCCACGCCGACTATTTTGTTTATTTTATTTTCTTTGACCAGATTATGCAAAACATGGTAATTGCGATTTACCACGCCATGATCCCAATCCCAAAAACTGGACATGTTAAACATGACAATGTCTATTTTGGCTGAAGGATCAGTTGTTTTTTCCATATTTTTATTTTAGATAAATCTTGCTTTTTAGAAAAAAGTCGCGGTCACTAAAATCTTCTTCCGAATCCTTGTTTTCCTGAATTATACGATCAGCGGTGCTAACTTTGGCTGAGGTATTATCAATATGAGCCAGAGCCAAAGATTCTCTGCTCATTGGCAAAACCGGACTGCCAAATTCTTGTCGTCCATGATGAGAAAGAAGCATGTTTAACAATTTGGCTCTAAGCTCGCGGGGAAAATTTTGCTCCATTTTTTTATCAACCCATATGGCGCCAAGTGAAATATGCCCAATCAAATTGCCTTCCAAGGTGCGATAAATGCAAGTATCAAATCCCAGTTCTTGCATTTTTCCCACATCATGCAAAAGAACCCCGGTTATCAAAAGATCCTTATCCAACTCCGGATAAGATTCAAATAAACTATGCGCCAGATTAAGCATTTCCACCACATGTTCCATTAAACCGCCAAGATAAGCATGATGAATCTTTTCCGCGCCCGGTGCTTTTTTAAATTTTTCCACAAAATCTTTATCTCCAAAAAAAGAATTTAAAAGTCTTTTTAAATCAGGATGTTTTATTTGCTCCACATTGGCTTGTACGGTTTGCCATAAATCATCAATGTTTTTTTCACTGGCCGGTAAAAAAGACTGAAGATCAAAATCTCGAGATTGCTCCAAAAAACTTATATCCAATTGAGGTTTCCCACGAAATTCCTTAACCTCGGCTGAAAGACTAACGACTTGACCTTTTTCCGGTTCTTGACAATTACTCATATTATCTTCCCATATTTTACCGGTTATTTCTCCGGTTTTGTCACTTAAAATAAGATCAAAATAATCCTTGCCCTGAACGGTTTTACCACATTTAACCCCTTTAATCGCAAATTCTTGGCCGGTTATTTTTTCATTTATGGCCAATTCGTTGATGAATTTGTTTTTCATAATTTTTGTTCTGAAAATTTAATGGTTTTATAAGTAAAAAATTCCGTACTTTTATTTTTAAAGCAATTAAATTCCAAACCGGCTTTTTGACATAAAGAAGCAAAAAATTGTTTTTTGTTCTCAAAACTTTTCCAAACTTCCGGCAAGTAAGTGGCTTGATTTTGCTTGTTTTTAATAATCACTCCTTCTCCCGGCTTAATTTGGTCATATTTAACTTTTTTTGGTTCGGTTAAAACGGAAATTTCAATGGTAATGTTATTTAATTCTTCAGGCTTTACCGGAGGAAAACGATAATCTTTTATGGCCGCGGACTGCGTATTTTCAGCCACTGCCCGCCAAAGCGATAAAATCGGTTCAATCTGTCCAATACAGCCTCTGACTCGGTTGTTTTTCATTAAAGTGATAAAAACCCCGCTTTTTTGCTTAAAATTTTCATCAGGGCAATCGGGAAGAGCAAATCCCCGGCTTTCAACGGCCGCTTTTAAAGCTTTTTCAGCCAAAGCTGAAAGTTGTTTTTTTTGCTGATCGTTTAATTGCATATTCTTATTCAATTATAGCAGGTTTTCGCAATGAAACAAACCGTTTTATTGTAAAAACATGGCATCGCCAAAACTGTAAAACCGATATTTAAGTCTGGCCGCTTTTTGATAAATTTTTAAAGTTTTTTGGCGACCTACAAAGGCTGAAACCAGCATTAACAAACTTGATTTTGGCAAATGAAAGTTGGTGATTACAGCGTCAACAAATTTAAACTTATATCCTGGATAAATAAAAATATCCGTGGAAAAATTGTAGTCTTTGACTTTGATTTTTTGATCAAAAAGAGACTCCAATGCCCGAACCGAGGTGGTACCCACGGCGATTATTCTTTTACCTTGCTTTTTAGCCTTTAACAAACGAGCAACGGTTTTTTTATCAATGCTCAGACGCTCCTCATGGATTTGATAATCTTTAATATTTTGAGTATTTACCGGTTCAAAAGTGCCCAAACCAACATGCAAGGTGATGTATTCGGTTTGCACTCCTTTTTTATATAATTTTTTCAGTAAACGCTCGGTAAAATGCAAACCGGCAGTCGGAGCCGCGGCCGAACCGGGATTTTTGGCAAAAACAGTTTGATATTGTTTTTTTAGACGGCTTTGATTTTTTATTGGATTTTTAATATACGGAGGCAAAGGGACCTGACCGACTCTGTTTATTCGTTTGTCTAAATTTTTACCTGAAAAATTAAATTTTAAGCGCCAAGTTTTATCGGACAGCTGTTCAGCCAATTCAGCTCTTAAACCGGCGGGAAAGAGCAATTTTAGACCGATTTTTGGCTTCCTACAACCTACTTGGGCCTCCCATTCATTTTTGTTAATCTTTTTTAATAAAAGAGCCTCGGCCGCTCCCCCGGTTGGTTTATGTCCGAGTAATCTGGCCGGCATAACTTTGGAATCATTAAAAACCAAAATATCGCCCTTTTTTAAATACTTTGGCAGATTTAAGAACTTGTCATGAGTGATTTTATCGCTTTGACGATTGTAAACCAAAAGACGCGAGGAATCTCGCGGATTAGCCGGTTTGTTGGCAATCAACCTTTTCGGTAAATTGTAATCAAATAAGGATAATTTCATAAATAAAAAATTTTACAAAAGTTTCTTAACTAATAGCCCTTTTGGCTACTACTTTGGATGCCGGGGCTCCATTTTTCGACAATTTCGGCTTAAAATTCTGAAAATGATTCGTAATTTACTTCCAAGTAATTTGCATTAAATCTATTCCAATATTTTAATCCCCTTTTCTTCTTTATTTTGCTTTTTCTCTTTTTCTTTTATTTTTCGGATTGAATCTTTACATTATTCCGTCCCAACCTCTTTAACCAAGTCAAAAATTTCTTGACCGGATAAAAGATCTTCATAATCTTGACCCATTTTTTTTATTAAAACTTCATGTTTTGGTGAAATTAAGATAACCGCCGGACGACTGACATCCCTGTCATCTGTTTGTGTTTTAAGCTTAAAATGATTTATCAAATCCAATCCCGCATCGGAAAGAACCGAAAAATTTAAACTTAAAAATTTTTTTAATAAGCTGGATCTTAGTTTGGTGTCGGAAGATACAGCTAAAATTTTTATATTTTTATTTTGAAATTTATCAAACAGTTCATTAATTTGCTTTAATTGTTTTTTGCATAGATTGCACCAAACTCCACGAAAAAAAACAAGCAGGAGGTAGGCATCTCCTTGATATTCAAATAAATCAAAATCCTCTTCGTTGTTATTTTTCAATATAAAATTTTTCATGGTTTATTCGGATTGAATCTCTTCTGAAATTTCGGATAAAAAAGTGCTCTGCCTCTACATTATTCTTTGATGTATTGCCCCGCCTTTCGCGAAAGGCGGGGTTGACGTTTTAATTTGGCTCTTTTCCTAACAACAATTGTCCCAATCCACTATACTTTCCATTTCTTTTAGTTTTTCTTTGTATTTATCTTTACATTTTTGACTGCAAAAATACACCTCACCATTAAACAAGGCTTTATTTTTATCAACTTTTTTTTGGCAAATTATGCACTTTTTCATAATTTTGTGGTTTTACGATATAATTATACTAAATTTTACACTTAATTTCAATTCTATTCAACCAAAACAAAAGAACGGGCTTTCCCGCTCTTTTGTTGTTATATCCTGTATTCTTATCTGGTTGCTCCACTGTAGGCAATTGCTCTTACGGCATCCCAATCCGTTGCGCTACTTGGTGAATGCCCAAAGATTCCTTCAAAATGGTCAATAGCTTCGGCTTCACTGCCCAAATTTCTTTCCCCCGGTCTTAAACCATAAGCCATAATGGTCACGGCCGCATTATCATTGGGATTATCCATATTAGCCACTCTTAAATAAATTGTTTCAAACATGTCCTTGGCATTGTCCAAAGCGGTTTGACTGGACTCACTCGGCCATCGTCCATTGGCAATTTTTAATACATCATTCCATTCAGCTGCAGTTTCAGGTAATTTCCCAAAAGCAGCCTGGTAGCTGTCCACTACGCCCGCTCTTTCACCGGCTCCCAAGTTCAAAGTAGTGGGAGTTCCATAGGTGATAAAATTAACAAGCGCGGTCATGACAGCTTCGCTTTCGTTACCGGAAATGATTTTACTGACAAGAGTTGATTCATAGGAAGCCTCTTTAGCCAAATCTCTTTCAACGCCAACGGCCGAGGTAAGATCAACCACATTTCCGCCCGCAATATCTTCGGCTTCGTTAGTCATTTTTTCTAATTCAGTTGCGGCCTCTTCATCACCGCTAACCGGTTCTTCATCTCCATAAGTTGGAGTTGGTTCCGGTTCATCGACCGGCTCTTCAGGTGTGTCAAATAAACTTTGTGGAGCGGAATAAGAAATTCCTCCACCGCCACCACCATAACCAAAGGCATCATTAAACACCATGGTCACTCCGGGTAGAAGAAGAAGAGCGGCAAGTACAAAGTAAATGAAAAATCTTGTTTTCATAAGCTCAAAATTAATTAAAAATTATTATGTGATTATCTAAAGTTATGCTATCTTCAAATTTATTATACCACTTACACCATACAATAAAAAGCCTACAAATATTCAGGTGTGGATAAATATTTTAATAGGCATTATTTTTCCATATTTGTAAAACTTGATTATCAAAAATATTTTTTAGGTTTTTTTGATTTTGAACAAAAGCATATTTTGACCAATCAACCTCTTTAAGTAAAATTATATATTTAATATCCCACTTGCTCAACTTTTCGCCCAAATCACGGATCTGATCTGTTTTTCCCAAAATATCCCGTTCCCAAAAAAGGGAAAAAGGTCTGGTACTGGAGCTATAAATTCCTCCCACTTCCATATTGTCGCCACAATAATTATCTTTTTCCAAAAAACGACAAAAAGGATTGGCCGTAACTCTATCCTCTAAAAAATCAAAACTCATATAACCGTGCCAAGGCAAAGCCAAGACATTAAAATCATCTTCATCTTGATCAATAATCTTTTTAACTTCATACCACTCCGCAGGATAATTAGCGGTACTCAATTGACCACGAAAACCGTTGAACATCAAAGGATTATAAACCAAAGGCAAAACAACAATCAGCCCGACCAACCAGGTTTTATTGATTTTTTTAAAATAATTTTCAGCTTGTTTAACTCCGATTGATCCGAAATAAAGGTAAACAATCGCTAAAAAAGCCAACCATTTTTGCGGTTCTCTAAGGCCTTGATAAAAAGGGACATATTTATTTAATAATTTTACTAAGGCTTCAAAAGGCGCAAAAGCCGAACCGACTCCCAAAATCAAAGCCAAGATACCGATTACCAAAAAGCCAACTGAGCTTGGTTTGTGTTTTTTATTTTTCCAACCAACGATCACTCCCCAAACAACAAAAAGAAAAATTAAACCAAAAATCACCCACCAAAAAGGATTAAATTCATTAACCGGCAAATAAAATCCGGTTTTTTCAGCCCAAAAACCATGCATTCCCAAAGCATTGAGAAGAACATGGGTATTACCGGGATCCGTTGAAAAAGCCAAGTTGTGTTGCCAGTCAAACCCCTGAATCCTTTGATTTTTTTCACTATCGCCAAAAGTAAAAGGAATTAACCAATAAAGATTAACAATCACAACTGCCAATATCAAAATCAGGGATTTTAATAAATATTTTTTCAATCTTGGCTGGTTTTTCTTTTTAAAAGCCGAGCCAACAAGCAAAATCAGCACGGTAAATACGGAAATATAAAACAAATGCAAAGACAATTGGCTGATTAGAAACCAAAAAATTAAAGTAAAAATCAAATCTTTCCATTGTAAGGAATTAATAAACTTTAACAAACCATAAAATAAAAATGGTAGTAAAGCATAAGCCAAACAATGCCAAATCTGGCCAAAAACGATTCGGGAATACAAAAAAGGAGAAAATAAATAAAGAAATGAGGCAAACAAAGAAGACCACCTTGATTCAGTTAAATAATAGGTCAACCGATAGGCGGAAAAACCAGCTAAGAAAAAAACCAAGAATAACATGGCCTTTTGTATAAAAGCACTGGAAAAAACCATGTTTAACAAGTATAAAACAAAGTTCAATAAAAAATAATTATCTACTTTCTGAGGAAAATTAAATTCCAAGGACCAACTCATATCCGTAGCAAAAACAAAACCACTCTTTAAAAGTGGCCAGATAATTAACAATGACAAAATTACATATTTAAAAATTAACCTTTTCTTTTCCATCCTTACTTAAAATTCAATTTTTTAACTTTGAGATATAATTTTGATTTTTTAATATGCTGAATTATTTGTAACAACAAGCCCAATGATAAAGCATAGTAACAATAAAAAGCTATTTGTTCAGCCGATTTAGGTAATCTAAGCATTAAAAAAATTGGAATAAATAAAAAGAACATAAGACCAAAAAGTAAATAAATTCTCGGATCCCAGTTGAAAAGGACAAACAAGAAAAAGCTCCCCAGAAACAAAGCTACTTCTATTCCGAATGATCTATAAAAGATCAAAAAAACAATCAAAAAAGTAAAAAACTTTAAATTATATTTTTCCCCGAATATTTTATCTAATTTCTTACTCATAGTTAGTGTTTTATTTTTATTTGCTTAATAAAGCTGTATCCTTTATCGATACAAGCAATGCCAAGTCCGCCTGATGAATATTCTTCATCGACCACTTCCGTTAACAATTTATAGTCATCACCATCCAATGAAATAAACAAACTAATATTCGGACCTTCAGCCTCTATCCTTAACCAATAATAATTATCTTTTCTAAAATTAAAATTAAGTATTTTCCCTTGCTTAATATCCTGCCATCCATCGCTTGTTAATGACATCAAAGACCAAATGTTACTATTTTCCTTTATAAAAAAGTAATAACCTTTTCCAGTTTTATAATTACCACGGAAAAAGGCGCCACTTCTGCCACGCTGTGGGGCTAATTGTAGGTCATAAACAAAATCATTAACACTCGAAGCTCTTTTTAGAATAGTGTTATACCCGCTAAAATGGTGAATTTCCAAGACATTGTTGCCATCATTATCAATGTTAAGAGTCAGGGTGTCGCTATTGTGCAAATTCCAATCATCGATAAAATCTTTGTTATAAACAAACTTCAAATCATCGATATTTATCATACTTGTTAATCCCAACCTTGATTTTATGCTAAATTCAATCTTATTTACCTGATTTATATCAAAATCAGGGTCTTCACTGACTCTGGCCATAAATGAGACGGGCAACCTGTTAAAAATCCAACCGGAAGACAAATTTGTTATATTATAAATATAATATTCATTCGGATCATCTCCCAATAATCTTATTTTAAAAGATTCTACATTTTGGGGATCCGAAATATTTGTATAAAACTCTATAAACTTCAAGTTCTTGTAGTTTTCATTTTTACTTTGATCTTCACTGTCTTTTATTTTATCATTAATTGACTCTTTACTGTTGATGGCTTTTGATATAACTTTTTCTTCTTTTTCTGCCACTATCGTAATACTAGCTTCTCCGTTATGATATGTTCTCTTGTCATAATATCCATCACCCTGCCAATTTTCTCCTATTTCAAAATCACTTACCTTTTCCACCTTAAACTCTTTATACTTTTCTGCAAAATTTATTTTTATATTAGCTTTTCCAAAAAGGATCTCCGATAGACTTGATTTATTTTCTATAGATGTTTGTTCATATTCGTAATCTTGTTTAGTTATAGTTTTTGTTTGGTAATTAATCCAAAAAAAGGCAAATAAGACTCCGATAATTGCTATCGCTACTCCCATTATTAAAGGTAAACTGCGTTTTATCCAACTTTTAGGTTTTTTTGACATATATTACAGTTTATTAGATTATTAGAGCTATTCATTATATAATATACTATCCGCTGTTGACCTTGTCAATTATAATATTATATAATAAAATCAGACAATGTTAAGTAAATTAATCTTCAAATAATTTATTTTATGTGTTTCCTGAAAAAAATATTCAAGAAAAAAACCAAGTTAGAAAATTATGATTCTCCCACATCAAACCAAGGCCGTAAGTCAGAGTCAAAAAAGCACAATGGGAATGATGAAGAAAAGATCAAGGATCGACTTCGCGAATTAGGTTATTTTGAATAAAAAATATTATATTTTTTCCTAAAAACAAGTTTTAAAACTTGTTTTTATGTTCTTTAAATACCGCAAAGCCAGCTAAAACAATACTTGTGACACTCAACAAAACTCCGAGATATAAATAATTTTGTGAATTATTATATATTGTTAATTTAATTTTTTTATTTCCCTCATCTTCTAAAGGACCAATGTACCAAGCATTAGCATAACCATTTGCTCTGATGTGTTGATCATCATAAAGAGGTTTTTTAAACATAAATTTCAAATCTGAGATTTTATATTTAAAAGCTGAATGTTTTCCTTCTCCGATGTTAGCGTGTACCCTTTCGAGCTCTTCTATGTTTGAAAAATTATTTGTGTAAAGCTTCCATCCATTATTGAAATTTTCCAAAAAAACCAAATAAAAGGAATTCTTAAAATTTGAGATCTCAATATCATAATGGGTAGGATTTATTTTTTTAAATTTAATATAAGGTGAGAAAGATTTATTCTCATTAACAAAACAGGAGGTGGGATCTGAAGATATAATCTCTTTCTCTGGCGTAAAGGCGGATGAAGTTATATATTTAGAAAGTTCCTTTATGTTGGAAGCGTTATTAATCTTTTGACAGGATGGAACATTGTAAATTTTGGGTAAAAACTCATCGGCAAGATATATATCATTACCTCCTATCTTTTTATGCAATGAAATATTTTTGATGTTTTGCAACTTTTCTTTTACAAACTCGGGAGAATCTTTGCCATTTAAATAGTCATATATAAGGTCATTTCTTTGTACTATGTACTTGATATTTAAAATTGATGTTAGCTTGGTTATCTTTAAATATTCTTGATCAATTGATTGATAAAGTAAATTAACAAGTTCATCTCTTAATCTCTCAGCATTATTTAAACTTCTCTCGTAATAGTTGACTAAAAAAGCCTTACTGGAAAGATATGGCAACAAATGAGAATTAAGAATCATCCCCCAACTGTAAACCGCCCTATCGGTGTTTGGCAAAAGCAGTCCTCTAAATTCTTGAGGGTCATTATTCAAAAAAGTGGCTGTTTTATTAACATACTCGGGAAAAGGATAGTTAATATGTGCTGACTGAAGCTTTGTTTTATCAGTTCTATGAGGATACATCTCTCCGTTCCAAAATGGTTTTAGTTGGATCAGAACCAATATTAGAAAAACGCCAAGGAGGAGATATTTTAAAACTCTTTTTTTGTATTTTTCAAAAAGTTTTAAAGCATAAACAATTGATGTTGTAAACATTATAGAAAAACACAAGGTCAAAACATTCATCGACTTTTGCCATGGGGACCGGAACAACCAAAATCCGGGAATATTTTCAATGGCCCAACTGTACAAATTAAATTTTTGAGCTATGGCGAAAAAAGCAAACAGTATAAATATTATTTTGAAAAACAGTACTTTTTTATTTTTATTAAAAATTAAAAAACTTAAAAACCCAATAAAGCTCAATAAATAACTGAGAAATATATATAAAGGGTTATTAAAATATTTTTGTATTGACGGATAAAAAAGTTCCCCATTTTTACCGGCTGACAGCCCTTTAGCGCCCATTAGTCGTAGATTTTCATGAAGCACTAGAGACTTACCCTTGCTCCATTTTATACTCAACTCTTTTGCTTCGTGCAGCTTGTCTTGATTGTTTATTGCCGTAGACAAGGTTTCATGCAAAAACGGTAAAAAACACCACAAATTGAAAAAAACAAAAAACAATAGACCCATGGCCATTTTTTTTATAAACTCTTTTTTAAAGTTGTGGGTGATTATGTAAAAAGCAAGATAGGCTAATAAAACTGAATAAGTGGACGCTATAATGGAAATATTTGATAAACCGATGTTTAAGGGAATTGTAAATAATGAAAAAATCACTATGTTTTTAAGACAAAATTCACTTTCCAACAATATCATTAAACGAGCCAATACAATTGGTAAAAATAAAAAAGGTAATATTTTTATAAAATGCAACCCATGCCAAATCATGAATTGATAAAATGAACAAATATAAATAATTGATCCAATTATATTTGGAAAATATTTTTTCCGAAAAATATGATCCAATAAATAATAAATTGAAGTGAAACCGGAAGCCAAAAGTAAAGCAAAAATTATTTTTTCAGTAATTATGAGCGATCCTGTTAATAACAAAATTAAATAAAAAGGAATGAACAAAAGTGTTTGAGAAAACTTTCTTCCATAAGGGACTCCCCCGGATCTAATATCCCATAAAAATGTGGTTTTATTGATAAAATTTTTTCCGTAAGAAATCCTACCGTCTCCGTAGTTTATTATACTCCCCTGATTAAACCAAAAGTTTGAAACAATTAAAAAAAATATTATTAATGACAACAAAAAGATCACTAAAACATGATTTTTTTTACAAAAACTCGCAAGGCGTTTCATAAATTACTTTTGTGTTTTTATTTTTTTTATAACCTCTAAAGCCTTTTTTTCTAAAATAAGACTTCCGTTTATGTGCGTTTTTATTTTATTTTTCTCGTTTGGATCATTTTTCAAATCATAGATAAAAAAATCTTTTACTTCACCTTTGGTTGTTATCTTGGCAATGTATTTTTCATACTCATTCCTAACACTGATTAAAAAAATATTTTTATCCTCAATTGACAGGCTAATTATATCACGGTTTTTTTCTTCAACAGAATCTTCTGTTAATAAATCCACCAAACTTTTTCCATCATATTCATTGGCTCCACTTCCATTAATCAAATGATCCAAGGTCGGGCATATATCCACCGTACTTACATTTTCAGAGACAATTTTTCTAGAAATTCCGGGACCAACCCAGATAAAAGGGATTTTTATCAATTCTTCATACAAGTCACTTGTATGTTCAACTTTGCCGTGCTCCAAAAAAGCTTCGCCATGATCCGCCGTAAAGATAAAATGTGTATTGTTTTTATTTATTCCTTTTTTTTCTAAATCGTGTATAAATTTTTTTATTATATTATTTGATAAATATAAATATTGATTTATGTATAATTTTTTCAATACACCTATCTGCTTATTTGAAAAATTTTCCAGAGGCTTAAAGAAAAATAATGAACGGAGAAAAAACCACTTTAGTCTATTGGTAAACTTATTGTGAGAGCTATATGGTCCGTGGACATCCATAAAATGCATCCATAAGAAAAAAGGATCCCCTTGTTCTCTTTTTTCTATTACATTTAAGGCGGTTTTTGTCAGTTTATCAGAGTTTGTATGGCTTAAGTCCAAAAAATAAAAACTAATTAATTTTAAAACCCCCCTTAGAAATTTTAGTTTTTTGGATCGCCTTAATAATCTGATTAATTTCCCTCTAAACATTTTTTTCTTTGATCTTGTTTGAAAATCATGATAATAACAAAAACCCCTTTCATAGCCAAGACCCTTTATCAGAAAAGGATTAAAATCATTTAAACCAACTGTGTGGTATCCCTTGTCTTTTAATTTTTCTGCTATTGTTTTTCTTTGATTTGATAATTTAACCGGATGCCAGCTGGTTCCCGGCAAAGGATCCCTTATCTCGTTTTCATAAACGCCTGGATATTGACCACTCATGATACTTGGCAAGGAATAGGGTGTTATCGGAGCATTGGAAAATGAGTTTATAAATAAAGTCCCTTGTTTTGAAAACTCACTTATAAAATCATTATTATTTCTTTCATTATATGCCTTTAAGATATCTGATCGTAAGGCATCAACGGTAATTAAAATTATATTTGGTTTTTCCATATTATTTTACAATTTTTAATAAGGGGACTTTTCTTAGTTCAGGTGCTGAGAGATCGTAATAGTGCAAGTAACTATTATATTCTCCAAGCAATTCACCGTGGTCTGAAGTAATAAATATAGTTATATTTTGCGGTAGATTATTGATAAGCTTTTCCACATATTTCAAAGCTAGTTTCAAATTGCCTTCATAGGCTTTTTTAAAATCCTCCTTTGAAAGTTGTTTTTTTCTGATCTTTGAAATAACAGCCTCGTCATTCCCTTCAATGGGATTTTTACTTGAAGTGATGATACTCGGTTCACCAATCCATGGTCCGTGTGGTTGCATGAACCAAAAAATATTTTTTTTCGAACTATCATAATGCTTTAAAGATTCCTTGTAAAGTATCTCGGGATGAACAGTATTTAACTTTTTATTCCAACCATAATCCCAAACGTCAATAATATAATCTTTTTTAAAATGGTCTGTTGCTTTATATCCCAAAATCTCAATTCCTTGTGAATTTATATGAGGATTTGTAGAAAGTAATTTTATATTTGGATATTTTTTATTAAAGGTTTTTTTGAACCAACCAATTGTGCCACTGGCGGGAGAATGAAGAGCTTTTAATTCTCCTTTTAAATGTTTTTTATAGTTTTTTTTAAAATAATCATATCTACAAGCATCCAAAACAATTAGAACATCCCACTTCTCCTCATTTAAATAGTTCAATTGGCACGAGCCTGTTTTCTTATTAATTAATTTATACAATAAACCAAGAAACAAAAACCTAAAACTACATTTGCTACGTTTTTGTAACATTTGTTTTAATATAAAAATTAATCTTTTTATGGTTTTTATCATTTTTTGTTAACAAATTTACAAAACACTGTTGTAAAGCCTATCTTATTTTTAAATTCTTGATCAACTTTTTTGTTAAAGTAATTTACAAAAAATTGATCTCTTCGAAATATCCATTTTGATATATATAGATTTAAAACATAAAAAATTTCCCACCAGGCACCTTTAATAATACTATCCGTTATTTTAAAATTACTTTTTTTTCCTATTTCCTTGATTTTTTTTAATGAATAATGTCTATGGCCGGTTAACCACCATGCAGGATCAAAAACATTACTGAAAAAGCTTTTATTTGGTGTTGATAAATAAAAAGTCCCGTTTGGCTTTAAAACCCTAGATATTTCCTTAAACATTTGCCTTTCTGTTTTTTGAGGAATATGTTCAATTACTTCCCAACTGACCACTGTATCAAACTGATTGTCATTAAAAGGTAAACTAAGAGCAGAGCCTTTAATGAACTTTATTTGAGGATTTTTTATATTTTTTCTTGCAGTTAGTAAATCTTTTTCAGACGGTTCAATTCCTACAACCTTAAAACATTTTTTGTTTACACAGGCAAGTTCAAACCAGCCGTAACCACAACCAACATCTAAAATACTTTTATTTACCATGTCTGCTTTACTTACAAAGTCTATATTGAATTTAGTTCTACCGTGCTGTTCAAGTCTTGGCTTTTCATTGACTACATTTTTCATAGATTGGAGTTTACTAAATAATAAGTTCTATTTTCAATAAAATCAACAATTTTAAAGCTACTTGAATCAATAATTTTTTCAAATTTTTCTTGATCAATTACATTTTTATGTATTTCCACAAAAATTGACCTTACTCTTTTTTCAAAGAAATCAATGGATTTATAAAACACTTTTTCCTCTTCCCCTTCTATATCTATCTTTAATAAATCGATTTTGTAGATTTGGTGTATTTTACAAAATTCTTCAATTGTATATATTGCAACAAGTTCATTTTTTTTACTTTTGCTTAGGCTGTATGAATCCGGGGAAGCTGATAAATCCAAGTTACCCTTGCCTAAATAGTCTGAAATTGCACATTTATATGATTTTATGTTTTTATAATTATTTAATTTCAAATTTTGATTTAATAATTCAAAATTTTGTTTACTGGGTTCCACGGCATAAATTATTGGCTTTTTTTGGTATAAATGATTATTCACATAAATTGAAAATAATCCAATGTTCGCTCCAATATCCACGATTATGGGATTATTCGTTGTTGGAAAATATTTTTCGGGATATTCAAGATCTGCATTTATTATTACCACTTCACCTAAATCACATGACTTTGTCCTTGCTTTTATCTCTGTTCCATTTCTAAGTTTGTAAATCGTATATTGATTTTTGAAAAACCCCAAAAAATCCAAAACCGCTGTTTGAATATTTTTTATTGCTTTTAATGTCAAATAAATTTTTTTTATCATTTGTTTAATAAATATTTTATTCCAACAACAACCCTTAAAGCAAATAAATTGATTGATAAAAGCGGATGACTTAATAATCGTTTCCATTTACCATTTTCTGTAAAAACTCCTAAATACCTATATTTAATTCCTAACTGCTTTTTTACATCAGGATCATCCTTCCCCCATTTTTTTATATATGGTTCAATAGTTGGTACATATTTACTTTTCTTATTTAAATAAACACCTAATGTTAGCCATTCCTCATGATGATAGATTTTATTTTTCGTAATACTTAATTTATTTGTTATTTCTTTTATCATTTTTGTTAAATCCCAATCATCCGGAGCAAACGGCATATTGATTTCATCAAACCCACTGACTTGTTCAAAAATATCTTTTTTAAAAACTCTCAAAGCATCAATGCAAGTTTGGTTATAAAAACTCCTTTCAAAATTTCTGATTTTCCCAAACCAACCTTTTCCCATTACGAACTCAGGAACATATAAAGCATCGAATTGTTGTATTTTTTCGGCAATTTCTTGAAAAAGGCCCTTTTCAAAGGTCATATCCGCATCAGGAACAAATAAAATCTCACCATTTGCCTTTGATGCCCCGAAATTCACTTGTGCGCCGCGAAAGTTTTCCACATTCGTTAGCTTTTTTTCGTTTGCCAAATTATATACTTTATCAATCAAACTGCGAGCTTTTTCGCGTGTTGAATCTTTTGAATTATTGTCAACCACAATAATCTCCACTCTGTCTTTTGGATAATCAAGAGAATCAATTGAATTAATAATGTTTTTGATATTCTTTTCTTCGTTATAGGTTGCAATAATTGTTGAAATTAGAGGTAATTTATGCATAGTTGTTATCTTATTTTCTAAAATCAATTAAATGGCCGAAAAATTTCATACTCGACCTGAACAAATATTTTACATCATCAAGGTTTTTGATATTTATAATTTTTCGCCAAATAAATTGCGGGCTTATAAATGATTTATATAAACCTTGAGTTAATTCCTTAACATCAGCCGTAGTTAACTCGGATTTCATGACTTGTTCCCTTTGATCGTATCTGTCATAATCAACAAAATTCAGTAATTTTTTTTCTCGGCAATATTTATATAAAGGCGTTCCAGGATAAGGGATAACGACCGTAGCTTGAAGTGTGTCAACATAGCCTTTTTTGAATAATCTTTTAGCCAAATCAACAGTTTTTTTAGCCTCGGCTTTACTTTCCCATGGATAGCCAATCATAGCCGTAATATGAGGCTCCAATCCTGCCTGCTTACATATTTTTAAATTCGGTTCAATTTCTTCCACCTTCAAACCTTTTTTAATTTTATCCAAAGTTTCTTGATTGGCTGATTCCAAACCAAAAAGAATAAATCTAAAACCGGCTTTTTTCATTAATTTCCAAGTTTCAATATTTTTAATTCCATTAATCCTCATGTTACAACTCAAGGTTACTTTTTTATTGAAACCATATTTAATCATTCCTCGGCAAAATTCATATAACCAGTCCCCGATTGGTAAACTTCCGGAATCTTCCATTATTTCTTTAACTCCAAGATCTATTAGTCTTTTAACTTCGCTCAGAGCTTGTTGAGCTGACATTTTTCTGAATTTTGAACCAGGGAAAAGAGTTGTCCATGAGCAAAAAGTACATTTCCCCCACCAACAATCTCTACCACTCATTAAATATGAACCTGGTGTATATTTAAAATTACCATTTTTGTAGGCATAAAGTTTCCATTCGGTCAATTGTCTGTCAATTAAGGGTAATTCTGTCAGCTTATGAGAATGAAAACCATATTCACCGGTATTATTTATTAAACTACCTTCTCTATAATAAATTCCCTTTTCCAAACTTGTTGCCTTATCCAAGTGATTAGCAATACTTAATAACAAAAAGTCAAAATCACCTGATTTTATTACATAATCTACTTTAGAGTTATTTAGTGATTCTTCCGGCAGAGCTGTGACATGATCTCCCATCAATACAATTTTCAACTTCCAATCTTCAGTCTTTGATGAAATCTTTTTTAATTTATTTATAATTTGCCAATGCTTTTTTATAACTGGTGTTTTGGTCTCAATCGCGACAAGTTCCGGTTTTTTTTCAACAATAAAGTCAAACCATTCTTTTTCCGATTGTTCTTTGGCAATTCCATCAGCCCAAAGAACTTCGTGACCATTATTTTTTAATAATGTTGCTGCATAGGCCGGAATAACAGGATAAATATAAGTGGGACTATTAAACCATTGGAATTGTCTATTTTGGGTAAGAAGTGGAACCCCTTTTTTTGATTCAATTGGAGGAAAACAAATAGCAACCTTCATATTATCTTAATTTGCTAGTTAAATTTTTTACGCACAAACCTTTTAAAAAATTGTAGCCATAACTTAAATGAGTACCTAATATATAGGGTACTACTCCAAAACTGATTTTCCAATCTTTTTCATATTTTCTGATTTGCCAAACAGCAATCACAAGACCAATTAGATACACTAACCAACCAAATATATATAGATTTAAAATTAATTTTGAAATAAGACTTCCAATCAGTCCGATCACAACAAATACAAGAAATAAGCTGGGAATAAAATATTTTAATTTAAGGGATGTTTTTGGAAATTTTTTAGCAAAATAACCTCTATGCAAGCCATAAGCACCTACCTGCTTCAAATGTTTTAAAAAACCTTTTCTTCTGTGATGAAAAACAATTAGCTCCGGATTGTATAATATTTTCTTTCCAGTATTTATTAAGTCCAGACACATTAAGGTATCTTCACCTGGCCAATATTTTGATTTGAATCCACCGATATTTTCAAAATCAACCTTTTTTACTGAGAGATTAACACTGGGCCAATCATCAACAAATTTTTTTTTACCAACTGACACATATCTTTCGGCACATCCGCCTGAAAAACCGCTCAAAAAAACTGCACCAGATAGTTTTTGGCCAAAACTATCATCTTTAGGTGTTATAGCCGGACCGGCTACAGCACCAAGGTCAGAATTTTTAAAAGATTTATCTAACTTTTCCAAAAAATCCTCTTTTGGGTAAGCATCATCATCAATAAATATTAAAATTTCGCCTTGAGCATGATTCATAGCCATACTTCTCTTCATGGCCGGCCCCCCCGGACCACTTGATATTTGTTTTGTTTTTGGCCAATTTTCACTATTGCTTCGGTCCGGAAAAATTAATATTTCATAATCACTTCTTTCAATTTTAAGAATGTTCGGAACGGCTTCCCGAATATAATTATTTATTTCCTTAACTGGAATTATAAAACTATATTTAATCATGTTTTTTTCCTATACAATAATATTTAAAACCCAATTCATTCATTTTCTTGGGGTTATGAGCATTTCTGCCATCAATAAACACATTGCCCTTCATTGATTCTTTAATTCTTTTTAAATCAATTTGTTTGAATTCATCCCAATCAGTACATAAAATAATTGAATCAACATTTTTTGCTGCTTGATAGGGACATTCAAAATAATTTGTATTCGGATAGTGTTTTTGAAAATTATTTAAGGCCGCTGGGTCAAATACATTTACTTTGATCTCATGATCCAAAAGATTTTGAACTAATTCCAGTGATGGAGCAAACCTTATGTCATCAGTATTTGGTTTAAAGGATACCCCCCAAATGGCTACGGATAAATTATTAATTTCCTTATTATAAGCCTTTGATAGTTTTTGAAATAGTGCCTTTTTCATTTTATTATTCAATAATTCTACTTTTTCCAATATTTCAAAATTTTCATTATTCTGTTTACCGATATGGATCAAGGCTTGAACATCTTTGGGAAAACAAGAACCTCCATAACCACAACCAGCATCTAAAAAGGCGTTCCGACCAATTCTTTTATCAAGCTTCATTCCTTGAGAAACTTTGTTCACATCAGCCCCGGCCTTTTCACAGATATTGGCAATTGAATTAATAAAAGAAATGCTTGTAGCCAAAAAGGCGTTTGAAGCGTATTTTATCATTTCTGCACTTTTTAAATCAGTTGTAACAATCGGACAATTTAACGGCTGATATAATTTTTTCATTATACTCAACGCTTTATAGTCTTTACTATCACAACCGAGGACAACTCTATCGGAATTAAGAAAATCATCAACTGCAGTCCCTTCACGCAAAAATTCCGGATTTGAAACAACATCAAAAGAACCATTATATTGTTCTTGTATTATTTGGGTTACTAAATCACCTGTACCGACCGGAACTGTACTTTTATTAACAATTATTGTATATTTTTTTATATTTTGACCAATACTTTTGGCAACATCTTTGATAAACGAAAGATCGCACTCTCCGTTTTCTTTTGGCGGTGTACCAACGGCAATAAAAACCATATCCACCTCATCAAAAAATGTTTGAATATTATTTTCAAAAAACAGCCTCTTTTCTTTGATGTTTTTACAAACCATTTCCTCCAATCCCGGCTCATAAATGGGAATATTCCCCTTTTGCAATAAGGCAATTTTATTTTTGTCTACATCAATACAAGTTACATTATTGCCTAAATTCGCTAAGCATGTTCCAGTAACTAAGCCAACATAGCCTGTGCCAATTACAGCAATTTTCATAAATTATTATATTACTTTTCTGAAATATTTTATAGTTTTTTGTAAACCTTGTTCTAGTGCTATTCCCGGTTGCCAATTTAATTTTTCCTTAGCTAAGCCGATATCTGGCTTTCTTTGTTTGGGATCGTCCTTAGGCAATTCCTTATATATAATTTGGCTAGTGGAACCGGGAACTAAATCCAATATTTTCTCTGCCAATTGTTTAATAGTAAATTCATCGGGATTTCCCAGGTTAACAGGCCCAATAAAATTATTTTTATTATTCATCATCAATAGCATACCATTTATTAAGTCATCCACATATTGGAACGCCCTGGTTTGTCCACCATCACCAAAAATTGTAATCGGTTGATTCTTTAATGCTTGAACGATAAAATTTGAAACAACTCGACCATCATTCGGATGCATATTAGGACCATAAGTATTAAAAATTCTAATAATACGAATATCAACTTTATTTGAACGATGGTAATCCATAAACAAACATTCAGCTGCTCTTTTTCCTTCATCATAGCAGGAACGAATTCCAATAGGGTTTACATTTCCCCAATATATTTCTGATTGAGGATGAACATCAGGATCGCCATATACCTCCGATGTTGATGCTTGCAGAATTTTTGCTTTTACCCTTTTAGCTAAATCCAACATGTTAATGGCACCAGATACTGATGTTTTAATTGTTTTGATTGGATTATACTGGTAATGCACCGGGGAAGCCGGACAGGCTAGGTTATAAATTTGATCGACTTCTAATATTATAGGTTCGACAATATCGTGTCTTATAAATTCAAAATTTCTATTATTTAATAAGTCTTTTATATTATCTTTTGTTCCCGTAAAACAATTATCAAGGCAAATGACTTTATTTTTCTGTTCTAATAATTTTTTACATAAATGTGAACCTATAAAACCCGCGCCTCCTGTTACTAAAATGGTTTTGTTCATAGATTTTTTGATCTTTCTTTAATTATATACATTGGTCGATTTATTACTTCTCTTTGGATGTTCCCTATATATAAGGCTATTAAACCGAGACAACTCAAAACTATACCAATAAAAAATATTATTAAAACAGCTAGTTGAGCCGGTCCGGAAAAGTTAAAAGACCACGCAGGATAGAGATATTGTGTTACCAGCATGAATAAACCAATCGTCCCGGAAATTAAAATTATAAAAATACCTAAATACCCCGCTAACTTAAGTGGCAATAAGCTATTAGAAACAAATGAAGACAAGGCCAGTTTAGCTAGCTTTAAATAGCTATAACCTGGTTGTCCGCTTTTTCTTGGTCGAGCTTGAAAATTAACATAAGCCTTATTAAAACCAATCCAATTCAGTAATCCTCGAGTAATTCTTTGCTTTTCAGTTAACTTGTTGAATTCTTTAATAATTTTTTTGTCTATTAAACGAAAATCAGTTGAGTGGGGTTTTATTTTTGTCTCACTGATTAAATTTATAAGTTTATAATAAAATATTGCTCCCAATTTCCTTATTAAGCTTTCTCCAACATTAGCATCTCGAACTCCAATAACCATATCATTTCCTTGTTCCCATTTATCAATGAATTTATTTATTGTTTCCGGCGGATGTTGAAGATCCGCATCTATAATAACGGCCGCTTGTCCGTTGACATGATGCAATCCCGCACTAGTGGCGATTTCTTTACCAAAATTTCTAGAAAAAGAAATATAATTAACATTTACATCTTTCTTTGCCAATTCTTTTATAGTGGTTAAACTCGTATCCGTACTTCCGTCGTCAACAAAAATGAACTCAAAGTTTTTATTCAATTCTTTTAATTCGTTGTATAATTCTCTTATTGTTTCCTGTTCATTATAGACAGGAATAACTATTGAAATTCTAAACATTTTTTTTATTTCTATATAAATTTGGATCAATTACCTCCTTCATTTTGTTGGAGTTAAGAAAAACATCAAGAAAGCTGATAATTTTATTGATATTTTCATCGGCATTAACAAAAAAATCATTGTATGAAACGCTTAAGACATCAAAATTATCTTTTTTGTTCAACCAAGCCTTAACTTCTTCTAAATGCTTTTCATACAAGGTTTTTATTTCCTTATCAGAAATGCTACTTTCTTTTTTTCTATGAGCCAACATCTTATTTTGAGATCTTATTATTTCCTCCAAATCTCTTTCCATGAATATAACTTTATATCTGTAATTTTTGGGTAAATCATAAAGTAACATTGAAATTATTTTCACAACCCTTCCCTTGGCTCGCTTCAACCATAATGAATCCTTTTTTGTTTTTTTTACTTTTTCAAACTCATAATACCCTTTTGGATTGTCTTTATCAGGTTTTCTAATATTGTCAACCAAAGATTTCAAACCTCCAGCTTCCAACATGTTCATCATCAAAGAGGTTCCGGACCTAGGTAGGCCGGAAACTATAATTATCGGATTTTCATTTGACATATATTTTTGTTAGTAATGAAAAAATGTAAAATAAGCAACAAAAGAGAAAAGACCACAGAAATCAAATATACATTCAAAATTTGTGAAATATTGTCATGGAAGTTTAATAATAACAACACTTCCAATACTACGGAACCGACCAAAACATATGTAAAATTTGTTTTTCTTATAGATAGAGCAAATAAAGAAATTAAATTAATAATAGAATAAACTGTAAATACTACAGCAATCTTCCATAGTAATGGTTGAATGGAAATATATTCCGCTCCCAAAATCAAATTAATAATCCTATCTGGGAACAAAAAATAAACAAGAGTAATAACTCCGGAAACAAAAGAGACTACAAGTAGGGCGATCTTGAAGACTTTAAGATTACTGATTCTCATAATTTTATTTTTTGCAGCGATGGGAAACAAAACCACTGGGACTGAACTGGTGGCAAAAAATATTATTTTCCCAAATAAAACTAAACCGGCATATAAACCTGCATTCTTTTGATCTAAAAAATGTTTGGCGAACAAAACATCAATGTTATATATAAAAACCAAACATAACGATACAATAAAGACCGGCTTCATATATGAAAATAAGCTTTTCCAATCAATATTTGTTTCTTCATTCTTTAAGACATCGCGCCGAGAAAACCAAGCATAGACCATTATTATAAATATCACAGAGGCAAGAGGGATTGCAATCATTGCCCCCAATATGCCTAAACCTATTTTGACCAAAAAAACACCTATTAACAACTTTGAAAAGACCATGACTATTTGACTGAAAGATAATCTGACAAACTGTTGCAACCCTCTCATGAAACCCAATCCAACGGGCACCAGAAATGAGAACAAAAAATAACCGGACAAAACAATTAAGGGGGCTATTGAATCCAAGTTTAGCAATTTTTTTACTTGGCTGGAAAACAATAAAAATACAATTGATAAAAAAACTCCATAAAACGAAGCCTTTTTTATAATTTGTTTTAAAAAACTAAAAATCTTGTTTTTCTGATTTTTTCCTGTTAAATCAGCAACTGTCTTTGAAACAACATGATTTATTGTTTGTGTAGGTACCGCTAAAATGAGAGTGATTGATAACAAGGCAGCCAAAAGTCCGAAATCCTCAGGGCCCAACATCCGACCCATAATTATTTGAAATAAATAATTACCAAAGCCTACAATTAAAGACCCCACAAAAACCATTAAGCTTCCGCTAAGTAACTTATTTTTTTTTATACTGGAGAGGCTTAATTCTCTAAATGAAAAATGCCGGTTACTCATACTAAATCTTAGCTAATTCTTTAATAACATTATAATGGATTTTCCCATTACTAACAACAAAACCGTTATAATTCATGGGATCTCTTTTATTGTAAACAATGTTATCACCAAACATATCCGTAAAAACACCACCCGCCTCTTTAACAATAATATCAGAGGCGCAAACATCCCATTCACCGGTTTTATCACTGGTATTTAGATATAAATCACCGAATTGGTCGGCTATTTTAGCGGATTTAAGTCCGGCACTACCGCAAGTTTGCATTTTATCTATACTTAACTTTTTAGCCAGATTCATTTCCCTATCCAAAAGATGATTGCGACTACGCAATAAAATGATTTCCGAATAATCTTTTTTATCGGAAACTTGTAATTTAACGGTTTGACCGCGATGCTCCATATAAGCTCCTTGGCCGGCTGACGCCCAAAAAAGTTTATCCTCGGCCGGCTGATAAACCGCCCCCAAAACCGGACGACCATTTTGACTTAAACCGATCATAATGGAAAATTCGCCGGTCTGCTGAATAAAATCCTTGGTTCCGTCCAAAGGATCAATTATCCAAACCTTTTCCTGATACAACCGCTTATTTTCTTTATCGGTTTCCTCGGACAAAATACCGTAATTCAATTGTTTTAGTTTTTGCAAAATAACCTTTTCCGAAGCTAAATCAGCTTGAGTAACCGGACTGTCCCCGCCTTTATCCCGGATATTTAAATCTTGACCGTAAAATTCCATAACTTTTTTTCCGGCTTGTTTTATGGTACTCTTCAATATACTTAATTCCGACATATTGATCTACTATTAGTTGACAGATGTCTTTATTATGTTAATATTTCTAGAACAGGTTATTTTAAAAATCCACAGGAGGAAAAATGAAAAACATTTTGAACAACGGAAGGTTAAGGTGTTCGGGAAGATCATGGCAATTAGTTGAAAGCGACAAGTCCTGTATTCCTGGCGGTAAAAAAAACGGTGATCATTTGATTATTCTTTTTTCAGACAAAAATAGATATTGTAGTCGCGAAGAACTGGGAGAACTCTATGTAATAGCCGAACAACTGGCTACGGAATACGCACATCAGATCAATCTTTACCGTATTGTTAAAAACGGCAAAGGCCTGCAATTTCGTAAAGGCTTTCATCTTCATCTCATCCTTCCGAAAAAAAGAAATTTCATTGCTCGTTGTGTTGAACCAAGCGTTTCTATGATAAAACTGAGAAAATGGCAAGGTGAGAAGGTCTTTAAGTATGTTTTGAACAAATTACTGACCAGAGGACAACAGCAAAAAAGATAATATCTTCATCCCTTCAAAAACTTCCAACCTCAAAAAGGTGAGTCACACTCGCCTTTTTATTTTTGTAAAAACTTATTTTTATACAAATAATCAATAATCTGCTCCACACATTCATCAACTGTATTTTCATGAGTTTGACAACAAATATGAGGATTGTCCGGTGCTTCATATGGAGCGGAAATACCGGTAAAATTATCAATTTCACCATTAAGAGCTTTTTTATACAAACCTTTGACATCCCGTTTAATACAAATATCCAAAGGGGCGTCAACAAAAACCTCCAAAAATTTATCAGTATGAAAAGAGGCTGTTTTCCTATGCTCTTTATAAGGTGAAATAAAAGTGGCCAAAACCAAAACATCGTGTTTGCTAAGCAAGCCGGCCACATAAGAAACTCGTTCAATATTTTTATCGCGATCCTCTTTGGAAAATCCCAAATCTCTGGTTAAAGCCTGTCGCACAATGTCACCGTCCAATCGCTCGCAACGAACCCCCATGTTTTTCAAAACCACATATAATTTATCAGCAATAGTACTTTTGCCCGATCCGGAAAGTCCGGTAAACCACATCACACCTCCTTTATTGTCTTTTACCCGGTGAATATAACCACCGGTTTCAGCATTTTTTACTTTTTTATTTATTATACCCGCACCCACGGTATTTTTACTTATTGGATCAATAATAATAAAATTTCCGGTATGACGATTTTTTTGGTATGGATCAAAAGACAATGAATCCTGTGTGCGAATGTAAACTCGCCCCATTTCATTTAAATAAAGTTTTGATTTTTCCTCACGATGCAAATCATCCATGTTTATTCTGTATCTTAATCTTTCCACAAAACCATTGCTCGTTCTGCTGGTGTGCTTGATAATATAATTTTTATTTTCTGCCAAAGGCTCATCGCTCATCCAACAAACAGTGGCCTCAAAATTATCTGAAACCTCAGACATATTTTGTTCTTTAACTATCATATCTCCTCGACTAATATCCAGTTCGTCCTCCAAAGAAAGCAAAGCGGACAAAGGATTAAAAGCATAATCTTGTCTGGAACCGTTAACATAAATCTCCTTTATTGAAGATTTATTATTGGCCGGTAAGATTCTGACTCGATCACCGCGCCGAATAATTCCACCCTCAATTTTTCCGGTATAACCACGGAAATCTTGATTCGGACGGACAACACTCTGCACCGGGAAACGAAAATCAATCAAATTTCTATCAGCGGTTATTTGAATATTTTCCAAATAATCCAAAATTGTTCGTCCGTTATACCAAGGCATATTATGACCACGATCCACCACCATATCTCCTTTAAGCGCGGAAACCGGTGTAAATTGTAAATCTTTTATATTTAGTTTGGAACAAAAATCAGAAAAATCTTGTTTAATTTTATTAAAAATCTTTTGATCATAATCCACTAAATCCATTTTATTGACTACAACCAAAACATGCGGAATACCCAAAAGAGCGGCTATGAATAAATGTCTTTTAGATTGAATAAGTAAGCCTTTTCTGGCATCACACAAAATCAAAGCCAAATTTGAGTTAGAAGCCCCGGTCATCATGTTTCTGGTATATTGTTCATGCCCCGGTACATCGGCAATAATAAAACGCCGTTTGGGAGTGGAAAAATAACGATAAGCCACATCAATGGTTATCCCTTGTTCCCTTTCCGCTTTTAAGCCGTCCAAAAGAAAAGCCAAATCAACTTCCTTGCCCACTTTATCACAAGTTTTTTTTACTGATAAATACTGATCCTCAAAAATAGAATGACAATCATGAAGCATTCTTCCAATCAGGGTTGATTTTCCGTCATCCACGCTCCCGGCGGTGCTTATTCTCAAAAGTTCAATATCATTTTGCATATTTAAAAATCATTTTTAAAAATAACCGGATTGTTTTTTATCCTCCATGGAACTATCACCACTATGATCAATTATTCTATTTTCCCTCTCGGATTTTTTAGCCAATAAAACTTCTTTTAAAATATCTTCCACCGTGGAGGCCGAAGATTCAACCGCTCCGGTACAAGGCACACAGCCAAGGGATCTGAATCGGCACATTACTTCTCCCACTTTTTCATCTTTCTTTACCCTAGTGGATTCTTCCACCGGCACCAAAAGTCCATTTCTTCTAACCACCTTTCTTTTTTTGGCAAAATAAAGTGGTACTATTTCAATATTTTCTTCTTTAATATAATTCCAAACATCCGACTCGGTCCAATTGGAAAGAGGAAAAACACGCATGGTTTCTTGTTTATTTAAATGCGAATTAAAATTATGCCAAAGTTCGGGGCGCTGATTTTTAGGATCCCACTTGCCCATCGAATTACGATGGGAATAAACTCGCTCTTTGGCTCTGGATTTTTCTTCATCTCGCCGAGCACCGCCTATGGCCGCATCAAATCCATGCTTTTTTATAGAGTCAAGCAAAGCTTGAGTTTTTAAATAACTACAACAAGTATCTACGCCGTGAATAGCCGGATGCAGACCTTGTTTGAATTTTTCATGCTGTTCCACAATTAATTTTACGCCTACCTTTTTAGTATAATAATCTCTAAAGTCAGTCATTTGTTTTGGTTTGTAGCCGGTATCAATATGCATTAAAGGAAAAGGCACTTTTCCCGGATAAAAAGCTTTGCGCGCCAAATGCAATAGACAAGAAGAATCCTTGCCAACGGAATACAGCATTACCGGATTTTTAAACTCCGCCGCCACTTCCCTAATTATGTAAATCGCCTCAGACTCTAACTCCTTTATATGCGACAATTTATAATTTTCCATAGTTTTAAATTATTCTTCCAATCACTATATTCTTTATACATATATTCTCATATTACCAATTTCCAAACTTATTGTAAAAACTTATCCACAGTTTTCTTTATTCCAATTCTTAACAGTCTTTAATAGTAAATTTCTAACCTTGTCGACATTATTGTTCATTCTATCAACAATCAACTCCCAAGTAACGAATTTTTCATTCTTTTTCCAACAATCAAAATCAGTTACCATAGCAATTGACTGGTATGGTATTTTTAACTCATTGGCCAAAATTACTTCCGGTACAGTGGACATATTAATAACCTGGCCACCCAATTTTTGGAACATAAGACTTTCAGCTCTGGTTGAAAACCTGGGGCCTTCAATAGTTATTGCGGTTCCATTATCATGAAATTTTAAATCCAATTCTTTAGCTGATAATATTAATTTTTTTCTAAGTTTCCGGTCAAACGGTTCGGCCATGGGAGTATGCACCACTTTTTTTTCATGGTAAGTCAAATTTCTATGTTTGGTAAAATCAATAAATTGGTCTAAAAAAACAAATTCTCCCGGCCTAATGTTTTCTTGCAAGCTACCACAGGCAGTCGTGGCCAAAATTGCCTGACACCCTTGATCTTTAAGTGCCTCGACATTTGCACGGTAAGGCACCATGGTTGGCATAATAGAATGATTTTTCCCGTGGCGAGGTAAAATTACCACTTCAATGTTTTTAATTTTTCCAACAATCAAATCATCCGACGGCCAACCATAAGAAGTTTTGGATTTTATTGTTTGATAATTTTCCAGTATTTGCGGATCATCCAATCCCGACCCGCCGATTATTCCGATTTTCATATTTTTTATTAATCCCATTCATAGTCATAACTGACCAAAGAATGGATATTATATTTTTTTAATCTTTCGCTTCCGCCCAAAAAGGGCAAATCAATAATTAAACTGACTCCGACCACCTCGGCTTTTAACTTTTCCACCAATTCAATGGTCGCTCCCAAGGTGCCACCGGTAGCCAAAAGATCATCAACAATTAAAATTTTTTGCCCCGCTTTTATAGTATCTTTATGCATAGCCACACCGTCAGATCCATATTCTTTTTCATATACAGCTTCAACGGTTTTATACGGCAATTTCCCTTTTTTTCTAACCAAGGAAACGCCCAAACCCAGTTTATAAGCAATCACCGTTCCCAACAAAAATCCACGAGCATCTATTACCGCTATTTTATCAATTTTTGTCCCGGAAAAAGGTCTAATCATTTGATCAATAACCTGTTTAAAGGTTGGTCCGTCTTGTAAAAGAGTGGTAATATCCTTGAAATTTACACCCTTTTCAGGCCAATCGGAAACTTCCCTAATTTTAGATTTTAAATCCATATTTAATAATTTTATTTTAGACTTGACATAATTACATTTTTGTGCAAATATATAATGATGCTTTAATATTTATTTAAGGAGGAAAAAATGAAAACATGGGCGATCTTTAACAATGTCTTTTCAAATTATCCGGCACTTTACGCGGTGCTCAATCATGCAAAGAGTCTGGGTTCAGAAGCCTTTCTTTGTTTGGGAAATCTGGTTGGTTTCGGACCGCAACCCTTAGCCTGCCTAAAAACAGCTCACGAAGAACATATTTTGCTAACTCAGGGACAGATGGAGTTCATGGTGGGCGCCGGCAAATTTACGCACTCTTTGGCCGATGATCAATTCACCGTTAAGGGTGCTCTGAGTAATATCAAGGAGTTGCAAGATTCCGGGCAAGAACAACGCTTAGCCTGTCACTTTCAAGAGGAAATGTACCAATTGGACAAAACAAAGATCATAAAAATCAATGAAAAAAATGATCTGGTTATGGGGCACAGCTCCCTGAGCCCCAAACACAAGATTTGGCCGCCTCCCTGGCCGAAAATAAAAGACAGAAAAAGCTTGGCCTCGGAGATCATCTTGGCTAAACGATCGTCAGAAAACGCCAGCTTGGTTCTTCTGGGCAACACCCGAGATGGTCTGTGGATGGATATGGAAAGAAGAAATATTCAAAACACAAGATTATTTAATGGTCGTGTCTTTATTCAAGAACCGACCTGCTTGTTGGTCAACCCGGGTTCAGTCGGCCAGTTGGACAGTGTAACCAATCTGGATGAAAACGGGTTTGGTCAAGCTTCCTATGTAACCTTGCATATTCCAGAAGAGGAAGACGAGGAAAAAAGTTGGGTCGAATTTCATACAGTTCGATACAACGCCATGGGATGCTTACAGACCATGAAGGAAAAAGGATTTGATCAAGACGAGATGAAATTCCTTTTCAATCTTTAAACAACAAC
>Ga0102938_10000154_pt1 | contig 45957 bp, 38 predicted proteins | sample SalPonR2_B_D2_MG_FD_84516 | JGI IMG/M metagenome (GOLD analysis project Ga0102938, IMG submission 84516) | Salt pond soil microbial communities from South San Francisco under conditions of wetland restoration - Salt Pond MetaG R2_B_D2_MG | ecosystem: Environmental > Aquatic > Marine >...
GACCAAGAACATGTTCTTCGCCGTGCACAATCTCAAGACGGGCGAATTCAAGCCAGCCGTGACGCTCTATCCGGGTGAATTCATCGCCGAGGGATCGCCCGGCGACGCGGCCAAAGAGGATTTTTGGTTCCGCTATCGCGTCGGCACGCCAGAGCATGGCCAGCAAGAGGAGAGTTATCGCGCCGCCGACGAGACTTGGAATTTTAAAGCCAGCGTGGTGAATGCGGTGCCCGAGCGCAATTCGGTGCCAATGAGCATGGACATCACCGGCAAAGTCTATGCCCCCGGCTATGTCTTCAACACGCCTTGGGGCCTCGAGAACGAGGGCTACGACGTGTCGCGGAAGGGACTGCATAACCCTGAAACGGTCTACGGGATTTCTTATTACACCATCGCGCCCAAGATGATGATTTCCGGCCCCGTCGTCGTCGACGGCAAAGAGATGGAAGTCGAGGGACTCGCGTGGTGGGAACACCAGTGGGGCAACCTTCGCACGCCCGATCATCTGGAAGGCCATTATATCTGGCAGAACGCTTACCTCGACAACGGCGACATGTTCCGTTTGCGATTCTGGCGCAAACCGGACCTCTCGATTGCCGAGCAAATCACCAATTACGCCTATATCCATGCCGACGGCCGGATGGAATACGCGCTGGGAGAGTCGGTGCGTTGGACCACGATCAAATCGTGGCCCTCGGCCGTCGTCGATAACGTCGACCTGCCGCTTTACGGGAAGCTGGAAACACCGCAGGGCACCTTCTACGTGGCCCCGGAGTATCCCAACCAACAGGCGATCGGTTTCGCCGACTACACGGCCCTCTGGGAAGGCTGCATGTATCTGCACGAGGGTTCACTCGACGGTCCCATCGTGGGCCGAGCGTATCACGAAAACATGATCGTGCCCTGGTATTACATTCCGCGCGGATTCGACAAACCTCAGCGAGAAGAAATCCGCCGCAAACTCGACGGCGGGATGCCGCCTGCTCCGCCGTTTAAGTTTTACAAGTAGCGGCGGCATCGGATCGCCGTCGAGCCATTGCTTCTCGAGCCCAAGCTCCTCTTGGGGAGCCGCGCGGCGGTGTGCAAAGCGTTCGTGTTCAACGCCTAAACAATAAGGGCGTCGAACCGGTAATTTTCAAATTGGCACCGCGGCGTCACCGCGGTGGGAGCCCACCTCATGTTGTTAGGAACACTCAGATGAAAAAGATGAAAGTGTTGGCGAGTCTGTTGCTCGTTTGTCTGCCAACGGTGGCCTTGGCGCAAAGCGAACCGAGTGAAAACCGGCCGCCGCCGATGCAGGGACCGGGGATCGAAACGGAGTCCGCCCAGGCCGTCTACAGCCTGCCCCGCGATCACGCGTGGCATGGCGGCGAATTCTACCAGACCAACGATCTCAACGAATGGCATTACATCACAATCCTCGGCCGCGATCTCGACACCGGCGATCGCATTTCGGTGTTCTGGTCGCCGTTGATCCAGGGTTGGATCAGCAAAGAGGGAAGGCCGATGCTCGTCGCTCTGTTCTCGTTCCACAACCTAGACACGGGCGAGTTCCGCAGCTCGTTGGTCTTCCCCAAGACCGGCCCGTTGAAGACCGAGGGCTCGGCACCGGACGCCGAGGACTTCCACTTTCGCTACGCCATCGACGACGGTAACAACGGCTTCACGACCGCCTACAGCCACGACACCGAGACGTGGAAGATGCCGTCCTACAACACGAAGGACGACGAGTGGAACGACCCGTTCCGCTTGTCCTTCACGGCGAAGGCCGAGGCGCCGGGCTACGTGCCGTTTGCCTACTGGGGCCTCGAGAGCATCGGGATCGACCCGCAGAAGCGTCAGAACCCGGAAACGATGTACGGCCTGACCTATTACTACGCCGCGCCCAACATGGCCACCTCCGGCGAGGTCGAAATAGCCGGCCGCACCGTTCGCTTCGAGGGCACAGGCTGGTTCGAGCACCAGTGGGGTAATCTGCGGAACACGTTTCAGTGGCGGTACTTCTGGTCGTGGTTTCGTTTCGAGAACGGCGACATGATGAGCTTCCGCCAGTATTACGAGGGGGAGAACTTCCGGAACCCGCACTACGATGTGAACCGCTACCTGTACATGGACGGGGAAACCTTAGAGCGAGAGTACGCTTTCGGCCCGGCCTTCAAACTGATCCCCTCGCGGATGTGGACCTCGCCGAAATCGGGCAAGCAGTATCCCTGGTGGGGCCGGATCGAAACGCCGCACGGTACCTTCTATTACGAGCCCAGCCATCCCGAGCAGGAGGGTAAAGCGCTTGCAGGGCCCTACGTCGAGGGTGTCATTCATCTGCGCGAAGGCTCTCCGGAGGGTCCGATCGTGGCGACCGGTTTCTGCGAGATGATCATGCTCACCGATCCGCTACCTGACGGCAACGATCCTTCGTACGGGCCAGCGTTCTCACGTGGCCTGCCGGAAAATCCGGATGGGCCCTGGAAGCCGACGGTCGATAAAAAATAGGACGCGGGAATCGTCACTCGCCGATGTCGGGACGAGTTGCCGATGTTCACTCTGTTCGGTCGCTAAGGCACGAAGGAACGTGCCTTCCGATCAAATCCTCTTATAAAAATGCACGATTGAGCGAAACAGTGGTTGCGGGTGACGTTCGCCAACCGCTGGCGAGTTCGACTCGTACGAGGCCTTAAACAAACACTTTTTCGATTCGCTATTCGGATGCAAAAAATGACTTTAAGATTATTGTTCACTTCTTTACTCGTTTGCCTGCCAACGACCTTGCTGGCGCAAGGCGTCCCCAGCGAAGAGCAACCGCCAGTCTCCGGTCCCGGCGTGGAAACGCAGACCGGACAGGCGCTCTACAATCTGCCGCGCGACCATGCCTGGCATGGCGGGAAGTTCTACCAGACGAACGATTACAACGAGTGGCATTACATCACGGCGTTGGGCAAAGATGTTGAAACGGGCGAACGGATCTCGGTCTTCTGGGTACCGCTTTCGCAGGGCTGGATGGCTGAAGATGCGCGTCCGCTGCACAACGTGCTGTTCGCATTTCATAACCTCGATACCGGCGAATTTCACACCTCGATGCCTTACGTCACGGGGCCGCTGAAGACCGAGGGCTCCGCTCCGGATGCGGAAGACTTTCACTTCAAGTACTCGATCGACGACGGCAAGAATGGTTTCACGACCGAGTACGATCACCCGAGCGAGACCTGGAAGTTTTCCGGCTACAATACGAAAGACGACAAGTGGAACCAGCCGTTCAAATTGGAGATGACTGCCAAGCTTCAGAAGCCCGGCTATGTTCCCTTGGCGTACTGGGGCCTGGAAAGCATCGGCGTCGATCCGCAGCAACGTCAGAACCCGGAGACGATGTACGGGTTAACTTACTACTACACCGCGCCGAACATGGCGGTTGAAGGGACTGTCGAAGTGGGCGGTCGCAAGATCGAGTTCGATGCCAAGGGCTGGTTTGAACACCAGTGGGGCAATTTTCGCAACACCTATCAGTATCGCTATTTCTGGGCTTGGTTCCGCTTTGACAACGGCGACGCCCTGACCTTTCGCCAATATTACGAGGGAGAAAATTTCCGCGACCCGCACTATAACGTCAACCGCTACCTGTTTATCGATGGGGAAACGCACCAGCGGTCCTACGCCTTTGGGCCGTCGTTTAAGGTCATCCCTTCCAAGATGTGGACGTCACCGAAATCCGGTAAGTCGTATCCTTGGTATGGCCGAATCGAGACGCCCCAGGGCACATTCTACTATGAACCGACCCGTCCGGAGCAGGAAGGTTACGGACTCGCGGGACCCTATATCGAAGGCGTCATTCAGCTTCGTGAGGGTTCCCCCGACGGCCCCGTTGTAGCCACCGGTTTCACTGAAATGATCATGCTGACCGACCCGTTCGACGACGGCAGTGACCCTTCCTACGGGCCTCCCGTTTCGCGCAGTCTGCCGGAAAATCCTAAGCTGCCGTGGAAACCACAGATTGGCGACGAATCGCCCTGATCCGAAAGTCAGGACCGATCGGCTTTGACAGCCAGGGATGGCTTAGCTGTACAATCTGGGAAAAGAATTCGTTTTTCCCGACGCACTGGCTCGCGAGCAAGAGAATGCTAATGGACCTGATCAAACAGACGTCAATATTTGCGAAACGTCTGTTTCGTCGGCGGCAAGACTCGGCAGCGAAGCGTCATGTCTTCTGTCTTGCCCTGATGTGCGTCTTCATGTCCCCGATGATCGCGTGGGCGCAGGCCGATAACCCACTGAAACCGCTCGACACGTCCAGCCCACGGGCAACCATCCGATCGTTCTGGGAGCAGTCAGCGCGAGTCGAAGAAGCACTCACGTCGTATCGGGAAGAGCAGACGTTTGAGAAGTACATAAGTTGCGTACGGGTCTTTAGTGCCGGGCGAGACCTTTTTGATCTGAGTGAAACGCCGAGGGCTCACCGGCTGAAGAAAGGCGGGGCCGCTTTTTCGTATCTACATGACATTTTGGTGCGACTGCCGCCAGTCGAAGAAGCAGAGATACCGGGTGGTCTGGATTTCGACGCGGAAGAACTCGAAATCTGGGCCTTTCCCGAAACGGAGATCATCATTCGGCGAGTCCACGAAGGTCCGGGTCAGAATAAATACCTGTTTTCGGCCGATTCCGTCAGCCGACTGCCGGAGTTTCACGCCAAAATCATTCAGCTCCCGCCCCTGCGTGAGACCGATTACCCAAGGTCACGCCAGGAAATCTACCGATTCACCGGCCCGCTCATTCCGTTCGCCTTCACGGACAGCATTCCTGATTCGTTTCGCGTTAATGTTTTCGGAACGCCTTTTTGGAAAGTGCTTATTGCCTCGGTTTTGGCCGTCGCCATCGCCTCTATCACCATGCTTTGGTCACGGCTGGTAAGCAAACTGACTTCGAATCGAGGCATGGTGGGGCAACTGGCTTGGCGGGCAACGATACCTATTCTGCTCGGGGCTGTCATTCATTTGGCCTATCAGAATATCATCTCGCTACAGCTGAATGTGTCTGGCGACTTTGCGTTATTCGTAAGTTCGCTGGTCACGATCGGCATCTCCGTCTCGGCGATGTGGGCTGCCTGGGTATTGGTTCACCTGCTCGTCGAAACCATCATTGCCCTCCCCAGCATTCCCGAGCAGAGTTACGACGCCCATTTGTTGCGTCTGGTGGCACGTGTGGTCGGTGTACTGGCGGGAGTCGCGATTTTGCTCTGGGGTGCTAACGAGATTGGGATACCGGCCGCTGGCCTACTCGCCGGCCTTGGCGTCGGTGGTTTTGCGTTAGCTTTGGCGGCCCAGTCGACGGTCGAAAACCTGTTTGGAGGCGTTAGCATTTTTGCGGATCGGCCGTTTCGTGTCGGCGATTTTATTCACTATGGAAATTCCGATGGTATCGTCGAGATGATCGGACCTCGATCGAGTCGCATTCGAGGTCTGGACGGAACGCTGACAACGGTCCCCAATTCCGATCTGTCGAAGATGCACATCACCAATTATTCGATGCGCAACAAATGCTTCTTTCATCACACACTGGGCGTTCGTTATGAGACCACTCCGGAGCAATTCGATGGTCTGTTGAGCGAACTGAGAAGACGGATTGCGGCGCATCCGATGGTGGAGGAAACTCCGGACATGCCTCGTATCCGACTGCTGGAATTTGGTGCGTCCTCAATCGACATTGACGTACGAGCATACGTGTTGACAACCGACTTTGCTGAGTTCTTGAGCGTTCAACAAGATCTGTTGCTCGACATCATACGGGTCGTCGATGAAGCGGGCAGCGGCTTTGCTTTCCCGAGCGTGACAAACTATTTGCAGGACGATCGCGGAATTCGCTCTGCCGCTTTAAAACCAGCCTTGTCCGTGCAGGCGGCTTCAAACGATAAGGGCTCTCACGCAAAACAGGTTTCCGTGTCCAAGGACCATGGCCAGGAGGGACCTCTTTGTGAAGGGGAGTCGCCTGCTGAAGACGACCCATGACATTTCCTTTTGGGGACTGTGGATACCGAAAACCCGCGAACATTGAAGGGCAGACGGGGCGATGATTAATCAGGAGAGTACTGTGGTTTTACGACGACCGGAACTTTTGTGTGCTTTAGTTCTGTTGTTCGTTGTGGGGGAGAACCGGTCGGCAACCGCTCAGCTTGCGCGGTCGTATCTGAATGCGCCGCAAGGTCATTTGTTGATGTACTCCTACGCGGGCACGCGGTCGAATACCGGGGGTGTTGAAAGTCTGCCAATTCCGAAAACAGAAACTCGGCTGCAGACCCAGTCTCTAGTTTATTCGCGGATCATCGATGTCGGCGGCCGCACCGGAGGCCTTGGAGTCGTTTTGCCGATCACGGATTTGCTCAGCTACGACACGCAGGCAAATGTTGTCACCGCCCGCGAGTCGGCAATAGGGGATCCTTCCTTCACCTTTGAGATGAACTTGTTTGGTGCACCGGCGCTTGAGCGCGAGGAATTCAAGGACTGGACACCGGACGATTACTGTGGATTGCACTTCTTGCTCGGGGTGCCATGGGGTGAATACGATCCTAACTCTGTGGTGAACATAGGTGCCAATCGCTTCACCTTCCGACCGCTACTGAATTACAGCATCACGGCCGACGAGGGGCAATCGTGGCTCGACTTTTACGGCAGTGTTTTCTTCTTTTCGGATAATGACGAGTATCGCGGGGCAAGTGTCTTGAGCCAGCGTCCGCTGGCCAATCTCGAGTTGCACTACAGTTCAATCGTCTACGACCGCTTGTGGGCTGGAGTTGGATTGATGGGCGCGTTTGGCGGCGAGGTCTGGGTGGACGACGTTGTGGTCACACCCGAACAGCAAACCGGTCGCCTTGCTCTTTCCGCGGGTACCCCTATGTTCAAGGGTTCCACCGCGATTTTCGGCTACAACCACACGTTCGCTCGTAGTGCGGGTGCTGCGGATGCCAACACCTTCATCTTGCAATTGATCTATCTTTACTGATGGGGTCCGATTGCGACAAACGAATGAAGGAAGATGATTCCGGTGCTGGCACTCGGCCTTGACTAGCGGTCGTCCTCGGGGTGTGGTTCGGTGAGCTGGACCTGTGCGAGGGCGCAAGCTGTCGATTGAGTTGGACCGGCTTTTTGCGGCCAGTCGCCGAGCGTCATCGCCCGGTTAACCGGGCTGAATCGGAGGCTGTCGCGATGCAACTGACTACGTCGATGGCCTGCGTGTTAGATTAGGTACGATAAGTAATTTTAAAGCGGACCGCGAGAGGAACCGAAATGAATCAGTCGCCAGATGGATCGCATACTCAAGGGGAACCAGCCAATGAGGAATCCGCCGCTGATTCGTCGTCGCACCCTTCTCCTGCAGGGGAACCAAAAAAGCTTCTGGGAATCGAGTGGGACGTATTGGGCCCGGTCTTCTATCCTTCCGCCTTGATCATTTTGGGAATGGTGTTGCTGGCGGTCGTGTTTCAGGAAAGCTTTGAGAGCTTGTTTTCGGAGGTTCAAGCGGGAGTCGCCAACTACTTCGGCTGGTTGTACGTCCTGGCGATGAACTTTGTGCTCGGCACCGTGATTTTTTTAATCGGCAGTCGCTATGGGGAAATTCGGCTGGGCGGGCAAAACGCCAAGCCGGACTTTACTTGGCTCGGGTGGTTTGCCATGTTGTTTTCCGCCGGGATGGGAATCGGGCTGCTGTTTTATGGGGTGGCGGAACCGCTGTACCACGCGGCGATTCGGCCTCCGCTGGCTGACGCATACACCGCCGATGCGGCTCAGCAGGCCATGGGGTTGACGTTTTTGCATTGGGGCCTGCATCCATGGGCTGTGTATGCATTGGTTGGCCTAGCCCTGGCGTTCTTCTCCTATAACCGTGGTGCACCGCTCTCGATCCGCTCTGTCTTCTATCCATTGCTGGGTGAAAAGATACACGGCTGGCAGGGGCATGTGATCGACGTTTTGGCGACGGTGGCAACCCTCTTCGGTGTCGCTACATCGCTTGGGCTTGGCGTGCAGCAAGTGAACGCCGGGATAAATCATTTATTTGGAGTTCCCGTCAGCGGTACCATTCAGGTTGCGTTGATTGTCGTGATCACTGCCATGGCCACAATTTCCGTTGTGCGCGGATTGGATGGGGGGATTCGCCGGCTTAGCGAACTGAACATCGGCTTGGCGCTGCTCTTAATGTTGTTTGTGTTTATCTTGGGGCCGACGTTGTTTCTGTTAAACGGCGTGATCGAAAACGTGGGGTATTACCTTCAAAATCTACCGCGTTTGGCGACGTGGAACGAAACGTTCGAAAACACCGCCTGGCAAAACGGTTGGACGGTTTTCTATTGGGGATGGTGGATTGCTTGGTCGCCGTTTGTGGGGATGTTCATCGCGCGGGTCTCTCGCGGGCGAACGATTCGTGAATTTCTGTTAGGCGTTTTGCTCGTCCCCACTTCAGTCACTTTTATTTGGATGACGGTCTTTGGGGACACGGCGTTGCAGATCGAAATGTTTGGGGCGGGAGGAATGGCTGCCGCGGTTCAGGAAAACGTTCCCGTGGCATTATTTATACTGTTGGAAAATTTCCCGCTGACAGGAATCACTAGTCTCTTGGCCGTGGCCGTCATCGTGTCTTTCTTTGTCACCTCCTCCGATTCGGGGTCGATGGTGATTGATATGATCACCGCGGGCGGCAATCCAGAGCCCCCCGTGCCGCAGCGGATTTTCTGGGCTGTCACCGAGGGAGTCGTGGCCGCGGCGCTGTTATACGGCGGTGGTTTGGTCGCCTTGCAAGCCGCTGCCATTTCCACCGGTTTGCCATTCGCGATTGTGCTGTTGGCGATGTGCGTCAGCTTGATTTTGTCGCTGCGAGATTACTATCCGTCAACGATGCGTAGCAGCACGGATTTACCTGCTGTTCCACCGGTCATCAGGCCGGAACCAACTTCTGGCACCCGGAAACCGCGCAGTCGTGCTGTCTGGGGCGTAATGGTGGTTGCGGCGCTGGTCGTCATTGCACTCTTTGCCGCGAAGGCCTCAAACCGTTCAGGCACCCCGTTGGCAAAACCGATCGAACAGGAAAGCGTGGTGCGGTTGGCATCGACCGGTTCCCCTTCTTCGGTCGCCACTTCCAATTTGTTTCGAGCGGTGCTGGAAGAGCGACTGGGTTATCGTTGCCGGATCAAGAAGATGGGCATCGAACAGGTCTGGCGTGACGTGGCGAACGGGAGCGAGGACCTGATGCTGTGCGCTTGGCTGCCTCAGACGCATCAGCCTTATCTGAAGCAATACGCGTCGCGAGTGGAGGTGCTCGAACCGTTTTACAAAGGCACGCGTTCGGGTCTGATGGTGGTTTCCGGTTCCACCGGGCGTCAAACAGGAGAGAGCGGGCAGGATGTGCCGTTCAACATCCCTGTGCAGACCATTGCCGATTTAGAGGCACAGGCACCAGCCTTTGCGGCGGAGATCATCAGTGTGGAACCGGGAGCGGGGGTTTCGATGAATGCACAGAAAGCGATCGAACAATATCAGTTAGACTCATACGATCTTGTGGAAGGTACGGAGGCCGACCTTAGCAAACGAGTCGAGCGTGCCTTGCGGAACGAGGAGTGGATTGTATTTACCGGCTGGACACCGCACTGGATGAACCATCGTTGGTCCGTGCGGTTTCTTGACGATCCGAAGGGCGTTTTTGGGGATGCGGGAGGAATTCACCCGGTCGTTCGCCAGGGGTTTCAAGAGTCGTTTCCAGGGGTTCAAGAGCTGCTGACCCGATTCCGACTCAATTCCGACCAGCTAGGCCAGCTGATGGACTGGAATGCGAGAAGCAAAGCCAGCCCCTATCAAAATGCGAAACGTTGGCTGCGAACGCACCCAGGGGTCGTGGACGGTTGGCTGCAAGTTTCCGGTTGACCCTGTTGTTGGCCTGTCCCACGATCCAGCGCGTCAGGAAACGGGTATGAGGCTAGAGTTGATTTGTGTCTTGTCGTATCCCAACCGGATGGCGACGGGAATCGATGTAGGGTTGTCGGTAGCCTCTTCAGGCTCGGTGCATGCACGCCAGCGATCCTCACAGGGCCCTTGCCTATGCGACCAAATACGCGCGAGCGTTAGCTTCGATTTTGTGAACTTTGCCGGTTTCACTTTCTGCTTGTAAGCAGGCAGACTGGAGTCATCCGGTACATGAGCCGCCTTGGCGATCGCCGCGGTTCCTGAATTCAACCCAGGCTAGCGTCCAAAACGGCTAAGCAGAGTTCTGCGGAATGATTCCTGCAAACCTGCTTATCACGGTGCTGGTATGTGATTGGCTTGCACTTGGGAGTGCGTTTGATGGGAGAGGTTGAGTTCAGGCACGCCCGCGTAGCATGCCATGCCAGTAGAGAGCTGGCAGGCCGAACTTTTTGAGCATGAACATGCTGAACCGTTCTTTGGCTTGATCGAACGGAAACGTCTCGGCAGGTTGGCCGCTGTAATCGAACTCGGCCAATACCAAGCTGTCGTAGCCGGTCACCACCGGGCAAGAGGTGTAGCCGTCGTAGCTAGCCAAGGCGGGTTCATGCCTCATCGATGCCAGCAGATTGCTGACCAGCACAGGGGCTTGCTTGCGGATCGCAGCGGCCGTTTTGGAGGTCGGCAGGCTGGACGCGTCCCCCAGCGCATAGATGTTTTCGAACCGCGTGTGTTTGAGCGTGTGTTTATCGACATCCACCCAGCCGGCTTCGTTGGCCAATTCGCTGCTGGCAACGAAATCGGGTGCGCCCATTGGCGGCGTGACATGAATCATATCGTACTTGATGACGATCTCTTCGTCGGTATCCATGTGGCGGTAGACGGCTTCTTTGGACGCTGATCGGATCTCGACCAAATTGTGACGGAACCGTGGTTCCACGCCCTTTCTTTCTACAACCTGCTCAAGGGCTTCACGATATCGATCGACCGCGAATAAGCGTGGCCCGGCGAGCGTGAAGATCACATCGATCTTGTCACGGACCCCGTTGCGGCGGAAATAGTCCTCGGCTAGGTAGCAAATTTTTTGTGGTGCACCGCCGCACTTGACCGCGCCGGCTGGTTGTGTGAATAAAGCCACGCCTTCCTTCAGGTTGCGGATGGACTCCCACGTGCTGGCGACAGTGTCGATCGAGTAATTACTGCAGACGCCGTCTTTGCCGACCGACTCCTTCAAGCCACGGACTTGGTCCCAGTTCAGCTGGATACCGGGTGCGACAATCAAGTAGTCGTAGGTGATTGTCTCGCCACCTCGCATCACGATGCTGTTTGTGTTGGGCGAAAAAGATTCAGCGAAGTCTTTGATCCAGGTGGTCCCGTATGGAATGAAATCCGCTTCATCGCGGCCGGATTCCTCGGGTTTGAAAATCCCGCCTCCGACCAGTGTCCACAGCGGCTGGTAATAGTGTTTTTCCGATGGCTCGATAATCGCAATATCCAACGAAGGGTCGGCATTGCGGAGCCTTGCAGCAACCGTGATTCCGGCAGTTCCCCCACCGACGATGGCAATTTGATGATGGCTCATAGAATTTAGACTTGGTTGGAAGAATTGACGGAGGGTTTTCGGTCGACGTCGAGTTTATGGTCAAGCACGTCGCCGAAGCATTTGGCGAATTGCAGTCCGAACGAAAGGGCTCGTTGGGTATTTGGGTCACGGATTGCGGCAAGCAAACCGAACAAGCCGACTTTTTTGGGCACGGGATGCTCGCAAGTTCCCCGGTGGCAACTCGACAGTGCGGAGCCAGCCATGCCGACCGTTGCAATGGAGTTTTCGCTCATCACATCGGACTTCAGCAAAAAGCCCAAGCGGTCGAGTTCTTCTTTGCGGATTTGGCCGCCCAAGTACAACGCCGCGTACAAGCCTTGTCGCAGGCTCTGTTCTAAATCGATGCCTTCGGATCGGAGCTGTCTTGCCCACTCATCGAACACATCTGTCGCTGTTGCCAGCAGGTTGGGAAGCTGATCTAGCAACGCACTGCCTTCGTCCAGCTTTGGTAATCGCGCAACCAGTCGCTCGATGGCACGCATGTTGGCTGGTTCCGTCATTTGAACCAACAACTTCAGCATATCGGTGGCTCTTTGCTCGATGTCGATGCCTTCCTGAGATGCCTTGCGGCTGATCGCATCGAAGAGATCGGTGGCAATAGCGATTAGGTTTGGCAAATCACCGGCAGCCACCAGGACTTTATCCAACGTTTCCGCATGGTCGAGCAAGCGCAGCAACACATTCGCGGTTTGTGGATCGTTTAAGCGGTCTGTCAGCGACGGGGTTTCCGAAGCGATATCCATGGATCTCTCCTAAGCAGAGACGAATGACATTTTGCGTTATGAGATCTCAGAGGCTTACGCGTTTACCGAAGCCTCTGGCTTGACGCTTGGCAACCCTTCGGCCTTCCATGCGGTGTAGCCGCCCGTCAAATTGACAACGTTCTTGAAGCCGGCCGCCTGCAAGAGACTTGCGCCGATCGCTGATCGAGCTCCGCTGCGGCAATGAACGACCAACTTTTCGTCGCGTGGCAATTGATCGAGATGCTGCGGCAGACGTCCCAGGAAGCGGTGGTCGGCTTGTTCGATGTGGCCCTCGTTCCATTCCTCTTCGGATCGCACGTCAAGCAGCACCACTTGGTCCGTTTCGATACGGTTTGCCAGATCGGCCGGCGTTCCGCTGGCGTACGATTCAGTCGCCATGCCGGAGTCGCGCACCGCATTGGTGTCAAACCCACCGGCAATTTCCTCGACACCGATCTTGTGAAGCAAACGAGCGGCTTCTTCTAACTGCCCAGGTTCGCAGATCAGGTACGTTGGTCGGTCGTAATCGACAAGCCACCCGGCCCAAGCGGAGAGCATTGGCAGTGGGATGTTGATGCTTCCGGGGACGTGACCTTGGGCGTATTGAGGCGAAGGAGTCAGGTCCACGACGGTGCCCGATCGAATGGCTTCTTCCAGCCCTTGGACTTCAAGCATCTGATGATGATGGCCGTCGCCCAGAACCCGCGGGCCTTCCTTGTTCACTCGTTTCATCACGGCGAAGTATTTTGGGGCCTCGGGTTGGTCAGCCAAAATGTAGCGTACAAACGCTTCCTCATCGTCGAACTGGAGTGCCGGATTGAAGCGTTTTTCGTAACCGACGGTCGATGAGGGGACCGCGCCGAGTCCCTTGCCGCATGCGCTTCCGGCGCCGTGAGCCGGCCAGACTTGCAAGTAATCCGGCAGCGACTTGAATCGCTCGGCCGATTGAAACAAATCCCGCGCACCGGGTTCTGCGGTATTCATCAGCCCCGCCGCTTCTTCCAGTAAATCGGGGCGACCGATCGACCCGACGAACACAAAATCGCCGGTGAAGATGCCCATCGGTTTGTCCGCACCACCACCTTGATCGGTGAGCAAGAACGAAATGCTTTCCGGCGTGTGACCGGGCGTGTGAAGGACATCAAAGCGAATGTTTCCAATCATGAAATGATCGCCATCGTGGACCAACTCGCTGTCGTAAGCGTCCAGGTAGAGATACTTCCATTCGGCGGGTCCTTCATCCGAGACGTACAGTTTGGCACCGACACGATCGGCCAGTTCGCGGGCGCCCGAGACATAGTCGGCATGGATATGGGTTTCCGCCACCGCCGTCACCGTGACTCCTTCACGCTCGGCCATTGCCAGATATTGTTCAATGTCGCGGCCTGGATCGACCACCACCGCTTCTTTTGTCCGCTGACATCCGACCATGTAAGACGCGTGAGCCAGTTTCTGATCGTAGAAATACTTGAGCAACATAATTCGATTCTCCAGCTAAGGGACAGGGTCTGACTACAGAACTACCGATTTAAAGATCACAAACAACGCGACCAAGACGACCGCGATGGAAAACGTTTTTTGTAGAGTGGGTCCTTTCAGTCGCTTTGCAACGATGCCGCCCAACCACATGCCGGCGAACCCTCCCACCATGAATTGCAGCGTCGTCCGCAGAGAGATTTCGTTGCCGGTGAGCACATGCGACGTCACGCCGCTGATGCTGATCAGGACGATCACGAAGAGCGACGTGCCGACCGCGCGATGAATCTCCATTCCGCTGAACAGGACCAGCGCCGGTACGATCACGAATCCGCCACCGACGCCGAACAGTCCCGACAAGACGCCCGTCAGCAAACCGACGGCGATCATCAAGCGAGCGCACCTGGAGGTCATTCGAAGCTTGCCATCGGAATCGCGTTGGCAAGCACTCCGGTCGGTGTCGGGTTCGTCTTCGGTAGTGCAAACACCGCTGGGCAAGTTGGGGTCACGTACCTTGGCCCACATCCGCTGCGCCACGACAAGCATCAGCACCGCGAACATCATCAACAACACATTTTCGGGAACGAGCGTGGACAAATACGATCCGAAGGGCGCTCCCAGCATGCCAGCGACTGCAAACAGCAGGCCGGTACGCAATTCCACCTCTCCGCGAAACATCCTGGGCACCGCACCAAACAGCGCCGTGCCCCCGACCGACGCGAGCGAGATGCCCACTGCCTCGCGAGGCGCCACGGCCAATCCGTAGACCAGCAGCGGGACTGCAAAGACGCCACCACCACCCCCGGTCAAACCGAGTGCAAAACCGACCAGAATTCCAAAGAGAATGGCTAGCCCGAACATCGGCTTCCTCCTTGGTGAGGTGCCACAGGTCGTTGGAGCCGCTTGCCTACCGTGTCGCGGGCCTGAGACGTGTCGACCATCGTCGCGCCGGTGGCTGTGAAGATGGCGAATGGCTTGACCGTCAGGGATGGCATCGGAATTCTCCCGCGTCGCGTCTGAGGAACGTGGTGGCGTGGAAAGGTCGGCATATCGCAAGTAGACGATGTTTTGAGTCAAAAAAGAGGCCGACGTCGACCTGAGCGTGCGTTGTACCAGCGAGCGTTTGTCTCGCAGCGGGAAGCATTTCCGGACGCGCGGCCCGCACCGTCGATGCAGTTACTGCAACGGTTGTGCCAGCCTGTTCGTGCATGTTGCCACTTCTGCGAAGTCTTCTGACACCCCGAGCCGGTTCGCGACTGCCTGGCTGTCTCGATTCTCCGGCAGGCTTTTATGTATTTATATCGTTACCTAACGAGGTGTCAATGAGTCGTTTTTGGGAGAAGGGCAATTTGGTGGCTGAAAGGATTGGCTGCAGGCAGGTTTTAGGTGAATCCACGGCACCTAGCGTTGCAATGATCTGGCTTGCAGCGGAAACTGTCAGCGGTTCGTCGCTGGACGCGGCGTCCAAAAGGCTCGATTCCTCCCATCGCCCGGAAGATCATGCGGTTTTCTAGCTTCATTTTAAAAAACGTTCGACGCCGGCCCCTGCGATCGATCCTGACGATCGTCGCCGTTGCGTTGGGTGTCGGCGCAGTCGTCTCGTTGGTCGGCATCTCCACCGGATTCAAGCAGAGCTTTATGAAGCTGTATGGTGGCGTGGGGGTCGACTTGCTGGTGATTAAAGGCCGGGTGGGTCGACAATTGGAGAGTGGTATTCCCGAATCGTTAGTCGACCGGGTGCAAGCCATCCCGGGCGTCGTCAACGTGATTCCAGGCGTCAACGATGTGATTAGTTTCCCCGATGCCGACCTGTACATGGTGGTCGTCAACGGTTGGGTACCGGAATCGTTCGTGTTCGATCATCTGACGTTGAAGGGCGGGCGGTTTATCAAGAAAGGGGATCGGCGGAAGATCAATTTGGGCGCGGTGTTGGCGATGAACCTGGACAAGCAGGTGGGCGACACCGTGGAAGTTTATGACGGAGAAGTCTTTGAGGTGGTCGGGATCTTTGACAGCTTTAGTGTGCTGGAAAGCGGTTCGCTGGTGATGCCGATGAAGGAGCTGCAGCCGTTGATTGGTCGAGAAGACCAGATCCTGGGGATGAGCGTGATGACGGCCGACGGTGCGGATGCCGAATTGGTGGCGCGCGTGGCCAAGGAAATCGAATCTTTAGAGAAGGGGATTGTGGCGCGTCCGGCGCGGGAGCACATCGACAGTCTGACGGAAATCAAACTGGCCAGTTCGATGGCTTGGTTGACATCGGCGATTGCGTTGGTGATTGGCGGCGTGGGAGTGATGAACACGATGATCATGTCGGTGCAGGAGCGAACGCGCGAAATCGGCGTGCTGCGCGCGATCGGCTGGCGACGTTCCCGGATCGTCAAGATGATTCTGTCCGAAGCGATCGTGTTGGGGGTGATCGGAGCGGCGGTCGGGATTGGCGGCGCCTTGGTGCTGGTTCGGTTTCTAACGCAATTACCGGCGGTCGCTGGATTGATTGAAGGCGACATCCCGCTGTACGTGATTGGTTACGGCGTCTTCCTGGCGCTGGCGGTCGGTTTAGTCGGCGGGTTATTCCCCGCACTGATCGCTTCGCGGATGACCCCGACGTCGGCGTTGCGGCAAGAATAGCGCCCCTTCAACGCGCTACCCGCTTCCTCAATCGGTTTTCGACAATTCGCGGCGAAAGCTACGAACGCTGTCCTGAACCATCAGTGGCAGTTTACTGCTGAGCAAGCTCTTGCCGTCGAACCATTCGTAGGGCTCGCAGACGACCGCGTGGGCTTCCACCAGCAGCGCTCCGGCGGGCTCGTGCAGCGGTATTGCCTGAGCGTAACCGATGAAACCGCTGTAAGGTTTGGCCTGAGGTCCTGTTCGGCCACCCTCGGCACCCTCGGGCCACCAGCGGTTGGCGAATTCCGAGTCGTCGTTGAAACGCGGGTCAATTTGGACCAAGCCGCGCAGCGCGTCGGCGCGGTTGACCTGCTCTGTCCGGACGACACCGGCGACGTGCACGCGATCCAAGATCGGAGCGGAGAACTGATAGAGTTCCCGTGAGACGGTGTCATTGGAGATCCATTGAATGTTACGAGCCGCCTTTTGCTCGGCCGTCAGCGCACTCCCTTCTCCCGCATCGGTGGGCTCGTCGGCGTCCACCATGCCACTGAATAGCTCGCGGTCTTTGACCGTCTCCAGGGAGCCATGGGCGACGAACCAGACGTCCAGCCGATAGCCGACGCGTTTGCCGTCGTTATCTTTGAGGGTTTCTTTATCGAACACGAACGGGGCCACGATCGAATCACGGGTGAACCGATCGAGCGAATATTTTCCGGCGGCTCGCTGGAGCGCCTGTGCCTGGGTTTGGGCAGACATATCGGCTCGCATCGTGGGAGCCGGCAAAGCGAATTCCCGCGAACCGCAGCGGACCGAAATTTGCGATACGTCGCTCGGAGTGTTGACCGCGGTCTCCTGAGCGTTGCTGCCGCGCGCTGCGAGCACGACCAAGCCTAATACAAACAATCGAAACATGGCTGCTCTCCTTGGTGACACGCCGACAACGAACCCGACACGGTAAAACTCTGTTCTCCATCCTAGGGTCCAGCTTGGGCGTAGCAAGTCTTTCCAGGAGTTCTGCTGTCCTTTGTCGTTTTATTGGTCGACCGTCGCGTCGGCCCGCGGAGTATCACTGAGGATTTCGCCATCGCGGACTTCCACGATGCGTTCCGCCCGAGCGGCGACTTCGTGACTGTGCGTGATGACCAGCAATGTCTTGCCCTGTTGATGCAGCTTGTCGAACAGTTTCAGGATTTCGTCGCCCGTCTTGGTGTCCAAGTTTCCGGTCGGTTCGTCGGCCAGAATCGCCACTGGATCATTGGCCATGGAGCGTGCGATGGCGACCCGCTGCCGTTCTCCGACGGACAATTCGTTGGGCAGGTGGTTCATGCGGTGGCTGATGCCGACCAGTTCCATTAATGACTTGGCCTTTTGTTCACGTTCCTTCACGCTCATCGTCGTTTCAAACATCGGCAACTGAACGTTTTCCAACGCGGAGAGCGTCGGTAATAGATAGAAAGATTGAAACACATATCCGATTTCGGAGGATCGTAGGGCATCGAGTGCAGTCGGGTCGGTAATCGGTTGTTCATCAAACAGCACATGCCCGCCTGTCGGCTGATCGAGGCCTCCAAGCACATTCAGCAGCGTTGATTTTCCGCTACCGCTGGGCCCCACGATCGCGACATATTCACCCCGCCGAATGACCAGGGAAACGTCTTTGAGCGCTTGCACTTGGCCATCGTCATAGACGCGAGAGACGTGATCCGCACGGAGCAGGCAAGGAGCGTCGGCCGTCATCGTGATGGTCCTGGTGAAAGAGAGAATCAAAGGGCTTGCCAAGCAAACGGTCGGGGCAGCGAATCGATTGCTGGACGGATCGTGATTTTAGAGCTTGTTCGCCGTCAAAACGACCGCGGAGAGAATAATCCTAATCGACTTGACCGGTCGGCCGGTTGGCGGACGGTGTCGTTTCCGGTTTGTTTGTGTCTTGGTTCGCACGCTGGGCAACAGCGAACGCCCGTCGTTTAGCGTCGGGTAGTCGGACGTCGATGCACTGCATGCCCGCCCGGCGCGCCGCTTCGATGCCTAGGTCGGCATCTTCGTAGACGAGGCAGTGTGCCGGCAGCACTCCCATCTGTTCGGCAGCGCGCAAAAACACGTCGGGTTCCGGTTTGTGGCGGGCGGTATCTTCGGCAGCGACAACACAGGCAAAGAGGTGTAACAAGTCGAGACGCCGCAGGGTCTGTAGGACGGTTGTGCGGCTGGAGCCCGAGCCGACCGCCATCGGGAGGCTGCCAAAACTCTTGCGTGCAATCGCAGCGACCCAATCCACCGCTTGCACCTGAGGCAGCGCCTCCAGGAACCGTTGGTCTTTCAATGCCGCGGCCTGAGCGACGTCGACCGTTTTGCCGTGTTCCCCCGCGAGCAGTGCCACGATGGCTTCGGTCGGTTGGCCTCCGAGCGCGTAAAAGCGGTCTTCGGGGAAGGGGATTTCGTATTCGGCCATGGTGCGTTGCCAGGCGACGTAATGCAGCGGCATCGTGTCGGCCAGGGTTCCATCGCAATCAAAAATCAATCCGGCAAGTTTTGACACGGCAGCATCTCTGGGATTTCAAGAAACAGTGGCTGGAGCGAAGGCATTGCCGCTCGAGACGCCAGGGAAGGTTGACGGTTTGCGGTCGGCGGCAAGATTTAGGCGAGGTGTGGGAAACGCCTCCGCGCGAGCAGCAGGCCGACCAGCGTTTTTGCGTCTTCAATCTGGCCCGTGGCGAGTTGCGCATTGATTTCGGGCCAAGTCAGGATCTCATTTTCGATTTGTTCCCCCACTTCACGCCGGGGACTGGACGGCTGCAAATCGGTGGCGACGAACAGGTGCATCTGTTCGTCGCAGTTTCCCGGAGCCGCGAGAAAGCTTTGGATGAACTCCATTTTTCCCGCGATGTAGCCGGTCTCTTCGGTCAATTCACGGGTCGCGGTCAGGGCGGGCAATTCAGGCGGCTCCATCGTGCCGGCGGGCAATTCCAGCAGCGTACGAGCGACGGAGTAGCGGAAATTACGAATCAGAACGACACGACCATCGGCCAGGAGAGGCAAGATGACCACCGCTCCGGGGTGTCGGATGACCTGTTTTTGAATGGTCGTGCCATCCGGAAGGGTGGCTTCCACCTGACGCACGTTAAAGCGGCTACCACGGAAGAGGAGCGGTTCGTCGGAAGGTTCCATTTCGTTAGAGGGTTTTATGGCCACAAGGGACTCCGTTGAATTGCCGCAAAAGGAGAGGTCGTCGAGACGGGGCTTCCGAGCGAAACTTTAGCGGCTTTCGGGGTTTCAAACAGCTGTGAACGAATGCGGCGGCCCCGTTTTCCGCTCGCTGGCAGGAGAAGACCTGTCGGGGGGCATGGCGGTCGCTGCCGTTTCCGCGATCCGGTGCCTGGCATAGACTAAACGCTATTAAGCTCGGAACAACCGTCAGGCTCATTAACGGTGTCGGTTTTGGCAGTCAGTCCCTCTACGGCAATGCGTTATCAAAAGTCTGATCCAGACGTGCGGTTGATGCTGCGCGTGAAGGAAGACGACGCGGGGGCGTTTGAGGAGTTAGTCGAACGGTATCAGGGGCGATTGGTGAGACTACTGGAGCACTTGGGGCCGAAACGCGATTTGGCCGACGACATGACGCAGGAGGTGTTTTTACGCGTGTTCCGGGCGCGGAAGACATATCAGCCGGGCGCGAAGTTTTCGACTTGGCTGTTCACGATTGCGGGTAACGTGGCACGCAACGCGGCTCGTTCGACAGGTCGGCGGCAAGAGGTTAGCGAAGTCGACGCCGGGGGGACTCCTTCGGGCAGCCAGAAAGCAGCTTTGGCGCATGTGGCGATGGACGCCAGCGGTTTGATGCCGACCCGTCTGGTCGAAGGCGAGGAGCGGGCTCAGGTCGTGCGTGCGGCGGTTCAGATGCTGAGTGACCGACAGCGCGAAGCCCTGTTGCTGTGCAAGTTTGAGGGGCTGAGCTATGCCGAGATTGCCGAAGTGATGGACTTGAGCACCAAGGCTGTCAAATCGCTGCTCAGTCGAGCACGGGTAAATTTGAAAGACATTCTTGCGCCGTATGTGGACTCAGGGCTGGTGCCCGAAGAAACGAGCGGCCGCAAGGCGAATCCAAACGCCTCTTCGTGGGAAGGGGACGACGAACGATGACCATTGAGAATGTATCGGCCGACGTGACAACCGAAGCGGAGCGTTTGGATGAACAACTGGTTGCCTATTTGGATGGGGAGTTAGCTCCCGCAGAGCGTCAGCAGCTCGAAGAGCGTTTGCTCGCCACCGAATCGCTGCGTCTTCGGCTGCGTGAGCTGCAGGGTGGCTGGCAGTTATTAGACGAATTACCCAAGGCGACCGTCAGCGATCGATTCACTCAGACGACATTGGAATTGGTTGCCGCCGATGTGGCCCAAGAAGCGGCTACGCCGTGGGCAGGGTGGCGCCGAATCGTTCGTCCGTTGGCCATTTTGTTGGCCACGATCGTTGCCGGCGGCATTGGAATGGTGATGGTCATGATCGGCAAGCAAGCGGAGCTGCGTCGCCAGTTGGCCGACCTGCCGCTCGCCGAGCATCTCGATGCGTATCTTGTTGCGGGCGACCTGCAATGGCTGACTCAGGTCAGCCAGGACCAGCGGTGGCAAGAGACGATCGATGCCGCGGAAGTCGCCGGAGCGTTCGGGCCGGCGGGACTGCCTGAGACCGAGCGGACGTTGGCCGATACGCCGGTTGGCAGTCGTGCCGAGGCGTTGCTGCCGATGGATGACGCCGAACGAAGCCGGCTCGATTCCGCTTGGCAGCGGTTTCAGAATTTACCTCCCGCCAAACAGGAAGAGGTCCGCCAGCGCGCCGCCCACATCGCGCGTGCGGAGCATCCCGAACAATTGCTGCGCACACTCGATGCCTACGCGCGGTTTCGCGCCAATTGGTCGGCCGAAACACGGATGGCGATCGAAAGCGGATCGCCGCAAGCGCGCGATGCGGCATTCAGCGAAGCGCTGTCGCGATCGCGACGGTTGTGGTTGCGGCAACTGACCGACGCGGATGCCGAAGCGGTATACGGCGTGCTGCATGTGGTCGCTGGCGATTGGCTGGAGCGGATGAGGGCGGTCGAAGACAACGTGCCTTCGATGGCGCGGGACCAGATCCGCGGCTTTCTGTCCAACGAACGGAACGACTCCTTTGAAGATCGCGAAGCCGCGCTGCTCTATTCAACCTTTGTGCGACGGCGTGGAATGTCGTTTTTTCGTCTTCGAGATGACGATTTTTATGCGATCAAGTCGGTGTTGAGCGACCCGATGCGTGAGGCGCTCGACAAACTGATGCCGACGCCGGAGATGCAAGAAGAGGTCATGCTAGGCTGGGCGATCGAAGCGGTGCAGCGAAAAACCAAGCCGGTGAGGGTCGACACTTTGTTGGCCTTGGATCCCGAAGATCGACTGGACGTGGAGCTCTCTCCGCCGCAGGAGATGTTTTTGATGCTGCAGCGAAAAAGCCGTGAGGAGCAAAATCCGTTTGGCTCGCCCCGCGGGCCGGCACCGCCTCGCCGCGGCGGACGTTTTGAGCGCTAGCGGCGTTGTTTCCTTCCGATCTGGCAGCCGAATGGTTGTCGCGTTCCTTCAGCCGCTGGAACGGCTTTTGGTTATCGCCGCAGAGGGTGTCGATCGCCTTAGCAACGATTGCGGTTGGCGGCAGGCTTGTCGTTGGTGGGGGTTCCTCGACCGCCGCTATGCTTCATGACGGCGTGGGGTATGATGGCGACGCTGAATCGTCTGTCCGTCTACGGAGTCGTCGCTTGGGACGAAGCCTGTTTGCGATCGGCAAATGATGGCCTCGCGTTGGCCGCTTTGTTGCCGCTTTGTTGTTGATCGGTTCTAATTCGTCGCCGTCGCAACCTCCTCCTTCCAATTCTTCTGAAAGGGCCGTTTTTCGATGAAAGCTGCATACATCCAACAAACGGGGCCCGCTGAGTCGATTCAATTTGGTGAGTTGCCTGATCCCCAAGCGGGCCCAGGGCAGGTTTTAATCCGCTGTGAAGCGGTGGCGGTTAATCCGATTGACACCTATGTCCGTGGCGGAGCGGTGGCGATGGATTTGCCGATGCCCTACGTGGTGGGCTGCGATGTGGCGGGGACGGTGGCCGCTGTGGGCGAAGGCGTCACCGGAATTCGCTCGGGGGATCGTGTGTGGGCCACCAATCAGGGCCTACTCGGTCGACAAGGCACCTTTGCGGAGTTGGCCGTGGTCGATGCCCAGTGGGTGCATGAAATTCCTGATGGCGTGGAAGCCACCGCGGCCGCTGCGTGTGCTTTGGTCGGCGTCACGGCACACCTTGGTTTGACCCGGGCTCGTGCCAAGGCGAACGAAACCATTTTGGTGATCGGCGGCAGCGGGGGCGTCGGCTCGATGGTCGTGCAGATGGCCAAAGCGCTCGGTTTGCAGGTGATCGCAACCGGCGGCAGTGAACAGAAGTGTGAAGTCGCCCGCCGACTGGGAGCCGACTATACGATTAATTACAACACCACATCGATCGCCGAACAGACGCGTCAGTTGGCTCCCGAGGGGGTGGATCTGTTCTGGGAGACGCGTCGCGAACCAGATTTCGATATGACGATCGATCTGTTGGCGGAACGTGGCCGGATGGTGTTGATGGCTGGACGCGACGCACGGCCTGAATTTCCTGTTGGACCGTTCTATGTCAAGCAATGTGCGGTACATGGTTTCGTGATGTTCAAAGCACGGCCGAGTGAGATTCGGCTCGCCGCGGAAGACATGAGTGAATGGTGGTCCAGTGGCAAACTGGAGCCCTTGATCGGTCGCCTGCTGCCGCTGAGCCAAGCGGCGGAAGCCCATCGTTTGCAAGAGCAAGCGACGCTGGAAAATGGTGGCGATTTGATCGGGAAAATTGTGCTGACCGTCGATTCTTGAAAGGTTGAATTGTGAGTGTTGAAGTCACCGCTGTGTACAAGGGATCGTTGGCTGTCAAAGCGACGCATGGTCCTAGTGGAGCAACCCTGGCGACCGACGCGCCGGTCGATAACGGCGGCCAAGGTGCCTCGTTCTCACCGACCGATCTGGTCGCCACGGCGCTGGGTAGTTGCGTGCTGACGATCCTCGGCTTAGTTGCCGATCGCCATGCAATCGACCTTGCGGGAGCCACAGTGCAGGTAACCAAGGAAATGGTCCAGCAACCGCATCGGCGGATCGGCGCGCTGTTGACCCTGGTCACGTTGCCGGCTGCGTCGGTCCCCGAGGAACTGCGTGAGCGACTGGAAACGGCGGCACGGACTTGCCCCGTTCACCGCAGCTTGCATCCCGATATCGATGCACCGATCACGTTTCGTTATCAGTAAAGGCGGCTCGCTCGCGGCTCGCGGTGAGCAACGGCCTGTAGCGTTCGCTACCCAGCTTCACTACGAGGCGTTTTTGACCAAGTCGTCGAAGTCCAGTTCCAACTGTTGCTCCGGTTCGTTGTTTTCGCCGATTTCACGGAACAGCATACTCGGTTGGATATCGGTCGCATTCTGGTACTTGTCGCTGTCGTATTCCTGGGCTTCGCCGAACAGTTGATGATAGAGGATCTGGCAGATTTGAATGCCGGCGTAGATTCGAATCGGCTGTACGCAGCACAGTTCCAGCGTCCAGCACCCGCAAAAGCCCACATCGCCGAAACCACTGTTGGTGTTGACGAACAGGCCCAGACGCGTCAGAGAGCTGCGGCTGGCGACCATGGGGACCAAGTTGTGCGTTTCGGTCCGCTCGACCGTCCGGCCGAGATACAGCTGATGCGGTTGAAGCACGATGCCTTCGGGAGGAATGCCGATGCGTCGGTAGCGATTGGGCGTCCGCGCATCGAGCACGATTTCTTCGTAGATCAGCAGTTCGTCGTGCAGTCGAAGGTTATAGCTGTTCGGGTTCAGCCGATCGACGTCGAATGGATCGATGAGGATGTCCGACCCCATTTTCCGTTGGATTTCTTCGCCGGAAAGGATCATTGCGTCGCTTTATGAGGTGGAGCGGAATGGATGGCGGTGGGGCGGTACACAATAGCTAAGATTTTGGTGCGCCGGTATTCAAAATGCGCGAATCGAGCACCCGCCGTGAGGCGATTGGCATGCTGTGGCAAACCCAGCACTGATTGTCTTGGCCAGCACCCATAGTTGTCAACCAAACGACCGGGTTCCACCAGCGGTTACCGAAAGGGCTATGATAACGCTAGAGGGGACCCCCTAGCTGATAGCGATTGCGAACGATCGAGGTAACGGAAGATGGCCGAGATGGAAAGCGTGACACGCCTGCCCGATGATTTTGACGGTCGCGTGCGATTGTTTCCTTTGCCGGATTTGGTGGTGTTTCCCCACGCGATGCAACCGTTGCATATTTTTGAGCCGCGGTATTGCGAGTTGTTGCAGGAATCGCTGGCAACCGATCGGTTGATTACGATGGCGACGATCACGCCGGGCATCGCGACCAGCGGTTTTGAGCCGCCTGATTTAGAGCCCATCGTCTGCATCTCGCGAATCATTTCGCATGTGGCGACCGAAGAGAATCGTCACAATGTGTTGCTGCTTGGGGCGCAACGGGCGCGGATTCGACGCGAGCTGGACACGCAGCGGTCGTTTCGAATGGCGGAGGTGGAGGTGATCCCGGATGTCTATCCGCCGTCGGTGTCCAAGGCCGCAAAGCCCTTCGCGAACGCTTGTTGACCGCCTTTCAGGCCCTGATCCCCGCAGCGGGGGAGGTCCACACCAATCTGCATGAACTGATGTCGTCGCAGATGCCGCTTGGGCCGATCACCGATATCATCGCTTACACGCTGCAGTTCGATTATCGACGCAAGCTCGGTTTGTTGGCCGAGGGAAGTGTCGACCAACGCGCCACCACATTGGCGGCAATTTTAGAAAATTTGGCGGCAACCGAAGCGGCGGCCGGTAATTCCGGTGAAAGCCATTTCCCACCGCCATTCAGTTTGAATTAGCGCGCCCAAGCCGTACGCATATCAACGATCGTGAAATTCTATTACCATCTGCCGCTCAGCGTCTTGGCAGATGCCTATACTTTGACGTTGGTTCGTCAGGCATTTTCGACGATTGGCGTCGGGAAGCAATGGCCGGTCGCTCGACATTTGACCTGGGATTGCCGCAGATTTTCGTAGCGGCGTGGGGCTGGTGGAGCTACTTCAGTTGAAAAGAGAAAATGGAAGCATCTGCTTTACCTAACAGTTTACGTGAAGACACCTGTGGAAATTCCTCCTACGCGGACCGCAACGAGCCCCGGGCCCAAGGCGTCGATTACAAACGAATTGAAAAGGCGGTCCGAGAGATCCTCGACGCCGTTGGCGAAGATCCCGACCGTGAGGGTTTGCTCGAGACGCCCGCTCGCGTGGCTCGGATGTACGCCGAAATGTTTGCCGGCCTGAAGCACGACGCAGGGCGGCATCTCTCCAAAGTGTTTACGGAGAAATACGACGAGATCGTTTTGGTGCGCGATATCAGTTTTTGCAGCATGTGCGAACATCACCTCCTGCCGTTCACCGGCACCGCGCATATCGCTTACCTGCCCAGTGGCAGGGTGGTCGGTTTGAGCAAGTTGGCGCGGGTCGTCGAAGAGGTCGCGCGGCGGCCGCAGGTCCAGGAACGGATGACCGAGACGATCGCCGACCTGATCGAGCAACGACTCGAGGCTCGTGGAGTCGCGGTCGTTTGCGAGGCAACTCATTCGTGCATGACGATGCGCGGCGTTCGCAAACCGGGCAGCCTATGCATCACCTCGTCGATGCGTGGTACGTTTCGAGACGACCCGTCCAGCCGCGCCGAAGTGCTCGGATTGATCAACCGGGGCGCATAACGAACCAACGCCCCCTTTTCGCCTGGCCCTCACCCACAATGCGAGCGAGTGTCAGGATTCTGTTAATGACGCTGGCTCTCCGTTTTCGGTTTCTGGAGAGTTTTCGGTTGCTGGAGAGGGTGCGTCTTAGATTTTGCCGGCAAAATCTTGCACGTCTTTGACCAACGCGTCGATGCGATTCTGCAGACGCGCGCGGGCTTGACCGAGGTCTTGCGATTCCTCGGGCGGCAAGCAGGTGAAAATGTAGAACTTCACTTTGGGTTCGGTTCCCGATGGCCGAACCGCAACGTAGTTCCCCGGCTCGCCTAGATCCATGATCACCACATCGCCGACGGGGCCATCGAGCGGCTGCGGCTGGCCATCGCCAACCGGCAAAATTTGGCTGTGCAGGTAGTCTCGCACCTGAGCGACAGGCATCCCGCCGAGCGATTGCGGGGGATGGCTGCGAAACGCCGCCATCAGCTTTTTCATATTTGCCATGCCCTCGCTGCCTTCCATGAAGACGTTGATCAGGTGCTCGGCATGGTAGCCGTGCCGCAGGTAAAGCGAATCGAGATACTGATGCAGCGATTGCCCGTCGGCCTTCAGTTGTGCGGCCAGTTCGCTCATCAGCATGCAAGCCACTGGGCCGTCTTTGTCACGAGCATATTCGCCAACCAGATAGCCGTGGGATTCTTCGGTGCCAAAGACAAACTTGTCGGCTCCGTCGCGATCCATCACGCCGGCGATCCATTTGAAGCCAACCAATAAATTCGTTTCACAGCCGACGCCGTAGTGTTGAGCAATCTTGGCAGTCAACGCAGTCGTGACCAACGTCTTGACGATGTAGTGCTCGGGCGTCAGCGTCCCCGCCGCCTGACGTCGCGCGAGGATATACTCGGCCAACACCGAACCGATTTGATTTCCGTTCAGCGTGGCCCATTCGCCACTGGAGTCGGTGGTCCGTGGTGCGGCAACTCCCAGGCGGTCGGCATCGGGGTCGGTGGCCATGATCAAATCAAACCCGTTAGCCCGGGCGTGTTCGATCGGCGCGTCAAACACGGCGGTGTTTTCTGGGTTGGAGACGTGGCCTGGCACGTTGGGAAAATCACCACTTGGTTCCGCGTGCGGCTGGTAGACTTCGACGCTGGTGAAGCCATCTCGTTCGAGCAGCGGCACGGTGGCAAAAGCGCCCACGCCATGCAGCGGCGAATAAAGAATTTTGACCTCACGCGGGCCACCGAGCTGGCAGGCGGCGGCGGCGTCGAGGTAAGCCTGGTCGACTTCGGCGGTGCAGATTTCAACCGACCCGTTGCGGACCGCCTCATTGAAATCGTCTTTCTCGATCGCTTGGCAGTCCATCACCCGTGCGATGATCGCCTTGTCATGTGGCGGGAGGACTTGGCCGCCGGTCGACCAATAGACTTTGACCGCATTGTCCGACGGCGGGTTATGACTGGCCGTCACCATGATGCCGCAGGAGCAGCCTTTGTAACGAACGGCAAAAGACAATTGCGGCGTCGCGCGGTAGTCGTCGAGGAAATAAACCTTGAATCCGGCGGCCGTCATAATGCCCGCACACAGTTCGGCAAAGTGCCGGGATTTATGGCGTGTGTCGTAGGCGATCGCGCACGACAAGTTGCCGTTTTCGCCTTCCACCTCCTTCACGTAATTCGCCAGCCCTTGAGCGCTCTCGCCGATCGTTCGATCGTTGATCGCGTTGGAACCGAACTCGTACATGCGCCCGCGACGGCCCCCGGTACCAAACGGAATCACCGTCCAAAAGGCATCGTCGAGAGCGTGCCATTTCTGGTCGGCGATGTGCTGCAGAATGCTGTGCCGATAGTCCGCGTATCGTGATTCAAACAACCACCGCCGGATATTTTCCACCGCGGCATTGCTGACGGTCCCTTCGGCGGCAGCGACCTGGAGCGCTTCGACGGCGTCGAGCACTTCTTGTGGCGAATCAGGCGTTTTGGCGTTCTCGGTGTTGGACATGGTTTTAATTTTTGGTTTTGATTATCGGGGAGCGAGTAAAAGCTGGCCGGAGGGGAATTTTCGAGATTCGATTCTAGAGGTTTTGCCGGGCCTGCGAAACTCGGCGGATCGCTGGAACGGAACGCACGGCGGGTCGCTGGAAGCGAACGATGCGAGTACGATTCTGCGTGTTTGCAGGGGCTCCCGTAGGTGCGTTTTTAACAGAGCAAATGGTATGTCAAAGTTAATCATCAGCGTCAGTGGCCTCCGCGGCATCGTCGGCGAAACATTGGATCCACTGATTGTCGCTCGCTATGCGGCGGCCTTTTGTGCCCATGCCCCGGCAGGTCCGGTGATTGTGGCTCGCGATGGTCGTGCCACCGGGCCGGTGCTCCGTGACGCACTGACTGCGGCGCTGCGATCGGCGGGCCGCGATGTGATCGATGCCGACGTGGCGGCAACTCCGACCGTCGGTGTGTTGGTGCGTCACTTAAAAGCGGCCGGTGCGGTGCAAATCTCGGCCAGCCATAATCCGCCGGCTTATAACGGCATGAAACTGTTTGGCGCCGATGGCCGAGTGCTCGATGCCCGCCAGGGAGCCGCCATCCGGGATGCTTTTTTTCAAGCCGAACCACGTTGGGTGCCACACGATCAATTGGGCGGCCTCAAACACAGCGGCGATCCCCACACGCCGCATCTCGAGCGAGTTCTGCAAACGGTCGACCGGCCTGCGATCGAGCAACGCCGGTTCCGTGTGTTGCTGGACAGTAACCACGGTGCCGGGGCATTGCTCGGACGGCGACTGTTGGAGACGCTCGGTTGTCAGGTCATGGTTGTGGGAGAGACGCCCGACGGATTGTTCGAGCACCCTCCCGAACCGACCGCGACCAACTTGGAGGGCATTGCCGCTCAGGTTCGAGAGGCAAACTGCGAAGTCGGTTTTTGCCAAGATCCCGATGCCGATCGGCTGGCCTTGATCGACGCCGACGGACGGTACATCGGCGAGGAATTCACTCTCGCGTTATGCGTTCAGCGAGCGCTGCAACATCCGGAAACGACCGGCCCGATGGTCATTAACTGTGCCTCCAGCGCGATGTCCGAGGCATTGGGTAAGCGGGCCGGAGTGCCGGTCTTTCGCAGTGCGGTCGGCGAAGCCAATGTAGCCGATCTGATGATCGAAAAAGCGGCTGTCTATGGTGGCGAAGGGAATGGCGGTCCGATCGATCCACGCGTCGGCTACGTGCGAGACAGTTTCGTGGGGATGGCGCAGATCCTCGACTTGATGCAGTCGACTGGCAAAACGCTCGCGGAGTTGGCCGATGCGATGCCGCAGTATGCGATCCACAAGACGACCGCGACGGTGCCCGCGGAACAGATGCCACAGGTGTTCGATGCGATTGCCCAGGCGATGAGCGACGCGCAACAAGATCGCCTCGATGGCCTGCGACTGGTCTGGGACGACGCTTGGCTGCTGGTCCGAGGCAGCAATACCGAACCGATCATCCGGCTGATTGCCGAAGCCCCCGAGTCGTCTCGGGCCGTTGCGTTATGCGAACAAGCGGCCGCCGTCGTGCAGCGGGCTATACTAGAGTAGAGTTCGGTCGACTGCTTTGCCGGCGTTCGCTAGGTCGAACGTAAGCCTCGCGGAGCCGACTAGCCCCTACCGCAAACCGATTGTTTTTTCGTGCGAATCTTGGCTCTGCTGACGATCCTTTGGCTGTGCTCGCCACAGTTGCCGGCCGCCGATCTACCGCCTCATCAGCGGCCCGATTGCGAGCGTGCGTTCTTTCCGCTGCCCGCCGCGGTGGGCGACGTGCAGGCAGCCAAACAGCACTTCGCGTCGGCACGGCAAGCGGCCTTGGCGGGAGATTCCGAAACAGCCTTTCAATCGTTATGGCTGGCGCATCATGCCAACCCCGCAGATCCGCTCGTCCGTCGCGCGCTGGCGCTACCCGCCCAACAGGTTGCTCAGCCGTTGGTGCGTCCCGGACGCGGCGCGCCGCCGATCTTAGAGTGGCGACCACGGACTTATCTGCAAGCCGAAACGCCGCACTTCTTGATTTTCTCGACTGCGGATCGTGCGACCACCGCGCGGATCGCGGAACAACTGGAACGTTTCTACTGGGTCTGGACGCAAATCTTTTTTCCGCTCTGGGAAGGTCGGACCGACATTCGCCGCGGCATTCAGGGTGGCGGCGGGATCGGTAGTGGCAATGAACGCTTGCAGGTGGTGCTGTTCCGCGACGCGGACAGCTATGTTCAATCGCTGCAGCGTCACGTGCCTGGGGTCGAGCGGTCGACCGGTTTCTATTCCGATCCTCAACGCTGTACGTTTTTGTTCGCTGGGGAAGGGAGCGATGCGGCGACGTGGCAACATGAGCTGACGCACCAATTGCTGCGTGAGGCGACGCGGTCGAAATTGCGGCTGCCCGAAATGCCGGGCGAGTCGGCCGGGTTTTGGCTGGTGGAAGGGATCGCGACCTTTATGGAGTCGGTCCGGTTCGCGCCGACGTATGCGCTCGTTGGCGGTTGGGAATCGCCGCGACTGCAGTATGCGCGGTTTCGCTGGTTGGCGGCCGGCGATCGGATGACGTTAGCGGAATTGATGCCCGATGGTCGAGTGGCGGCACAGCAGCGCGACGATCTTGCCCGCTGGTATGCCCACGGCGCGGCCTACGTCCATTGGTTGATGGAAGACCAACAGGCAGGAGGAAAAGCCGCCGTATTGGCGAAGCTTGTCGAGCTGTATCAGATCCCGATGCTGCCAGGGGAAACGACCGCCGCCGCACCCGAAATCGAAGCCGACTTGGCGACTCGCAAGATGCAGGGCTATTTGCGATTGGATGACACGCGGCTCTATCCGCCGGACGCCAACATTCCGCTGCAGGCGATCTGCCTCAGTCGCACCGATGTGACGGCGACCGGCGTGGCACGCATCCCGGCGCAGCACACGCTGCAGTGGCTGGACATGGCCTACCTACCGCTCGACACCGCCGCGGTCCGGCGGTTGCTGGCCGATGGACGGTCGTTGGAACAATTAAGTTTAGAGCGGACCAAAATTGACGACTCGCTGGCGACGCTGCTCGAATCGGCAACGCAGCTACGCGAGTTGGATTTGAGCTTCAACGCCATCAGTGACCGCGCCCTCGAGGGCTTGCCCGCGGCAGCCCCCCTGGAAACGGTGTTTCTGACCGGAACGCAAATCGGCGACGTCGGGCTCCGCCGCTTGGCCGCCCATCCGCCGCTGTTACAGATCGACGTTCAGCAAACGCAGGTCACCGCTGCGACGCTGGAACAACTGGGGCGGGAATATCCCGGCGTGCGGTTCAATCCGCTGCAGCTCGTGCAGCGATAGAAGGGAGAGGCGGCACCGACAAACGCGGAGTCTCCTGGGGATCGATATGCAGGCTAGCTGGCGACGAAGCGAATGATTTCGCGGCAGAAGGCTGGCAAGTCCTCCGGCCGTCGGCTGGAGATAAAGTTTCGGTCGACGACCACTTCCGCATCCTCGAAGAGGGCTCCCGCGTTGACCAAGTCATCTTTGATGCCAGGCGAGCCGGTGACCTGGACGTCGCGGTAGACGCCAGCCGAAATCGGGATCCAGCCGCCGTGGCAAATCGCCGCGACGCACTTGCCGGCGGTGGCAAAATCGCGGACCAGTTGCAGCACGTGCTGATCACGACGCAATTTGTCAGGCATGAAGCCACCGGGGACCAGCAAGGCGTCAAAATCGGCCGCCTGCATGCCGTTCAGGGCCGCATCGCTGCGGCACGGATAGCCATGCTTGCCGGAATAGACCGTGCGGGCGGCTGGTCCGGCAATCACCATCGTAGCCCCCGCCTCTTCCAGTCGCAGCTTGGGATACCACAGTTCAAGGTCTTCGTAGATATCGCCAACGAAGGCCAGAAATCGCTTGCCGGCCAGGGGTTGCTGCTCAAACATGGGGGTCTCGCTCGAAAGGATGGGCTGTCGACCGCTTGCCGCACCGCCCCGTTGCGGAATAGGCTGACGGTTCGTGTAAAAATCCAAACACCTCGTCAGCGTATTCGAATCATGTCCACGACTGAACAGCCCCCCAGCGAAACGACCGACCCTTACTTTCAGCAACTGTTTGCCGACCGCATTGGCGGTGCCAACTATGGCAAGGGAACGGCGATCTACAAGTTCGAGAAAATCAAACGCGCCAAACGGAAGGCGTTGGCCGATCATCCCGAGCGGCAACTGCTTGATTTCGGGATCGGCGAGAACGACTCGATGGCCGCCCCCCAAGTCCGCCGGGTGATGGAAGCCGAAGTCAACAAGCCGGAGAACCGCGGTTACGCCGACAACGGAGTGGCCGAATACAAGGCCGCCGCGGCTCGTTTCATGCAGCGTCACTTCGATGTCGTCTTAGATGCCGATACCCAAATCAATCACTGCATCGGCAGCAAACCGGCTTACGCGATGCTGCCGGCGTGCTTCATCAATCCCGGCGACATTACGTTGATGACGGTGCCCGGCTATCCGGTCGCCGGAACCCATACGCAGTACTACGGCGGTGAGGTCTTCAAGCTGCCACTGCTGCCGGAAAACCAATTTCTACCCGACCTCGATAGTGTCCCCGAGGACATTTATCGCCGCACAAAAATGATGGTGCTGAACTATCCCAACAGCCCCACCGGACGCACCGCCCCGCCCGAATTTTTCGAGCGTGTGGTGGCACTGGCCAAAGAGAAGCAGTTCATCGTCGTCCACGATGCAGCCCACATTATGCTGACCTTCGATGGACCTCCTCGTAGCTTCTTGCAGACGCCTGGAGCACTCGATGTCGGAGTCGAAGTCCACTCGATGAGCAAGGGCTATGACATGATCGGCTGGCGAATGGGCTGGGTTTGTGGCCACCCGCAAATTGTCCGCGCGTTCGCCGATGTGAAAGACAACAGCGACAGCGGGCAGTTCATCGCTACCCAAAAAGCGGCCGCTGCGGCGCTAGATGATGACTCGATCCCCGCGGCCATCCATGCGAAATATCGTCGACGAGCGGAAAAGTTAGTTGCCGTGTTGCGTGATTGCGGTTTCCAATCAGAAATGCCAGGCGGCACCTACTTTTTGTATACCGCCGCTCCGGTCGGTACTAAAACCGGCATCGACTTTCCCGCTGCGGAAGATGCAACGCGGCACCTGATTGAAGAGCTGGGGATTGTCACCGTGCCGTGGGATGATGCGGGAGCCTACTTGCGGTTCAGTGTCACCTACGAAGCGGCCGATGAAGCGGCGGAGGATGCATTGATGGCAGAAACCCGCAAGCGTTTGGCGGCAGCTCAATTGCGGTTCTGATCGCCCGTTGGCAACCCAAAGCCACCACCCTGCGGGCGTGGCTGTTCAAAATTCGGGGTTGTGGCGATTGGGAATTGCGCAGGATGGGTTCGCTTCAATGGGATGGGTTCTTCAATGGCGAAGCCATGGCAGGTTGTAGCCACGGACGTGAGTCCGTGGTGCCAAGCTGTCTGTCAAAAATCCGGGGTCGTGGCGATTTGGAATTGCGCAGGATGGGTTCTTCAATGGCGAAGCCATGGCAGGTTGTAGCCACGGACGTGAGTCCGTGGTGCCAAGCAGGGTGGAAGCGTAAGTCGCAAAGCGACGGCAGGAATCGCTTTTCCTAGAAGCCGCGTCCCAGGTTTGTGCCGATAATCGCTTTGCGTTTGGGAACAAAAGTGACAGTCGAAAGCGTGTGTCAACACCGGAATTTTGACAGCCCCTTTTTATGGTTTGAAGGGAAAGGTTTTGTCTAGTTCGGCGTTGGAGAGCTCTAGCAGGAACGGTGCGAGCCGCTCTACGATCAAGTCCATGACTTGCTGGCCTTTTTGTGCGGTGGCCGCGTGGGGATTGCCGGAACCGGTTTGCTTGGTCAAGAGATGCCACGGGCGGGTGATCGAAACCCACTTTTCGTTCACCGCCGCGAAACGTGTCGACTGTACGGCGCCGTCATCGGCGCGCAAGTTCCCCTCGCTGTCGCGGACGACGAACTCCGGAAAAAATGCCAGTCCCAAAGAGGTTTCCATCTCGCCCGCGTGGTCCTCCGGTGCATCAAATAGTTCCTCGTAGCGGTCGCCGACCATGCGGAACCAATCGCACAAGAACAATTGCGCCGGCGTATTGCCGCTCATCTCGCGGAGGAATGGTTTGAGGTCATTGCCGCCGTGGCTGTTAAGGATCAGGACTTTGCGAATCCCGCTGCCTACAAGTGATTCCACTAAGTCCTTCAGGACGGCAAACAGAGTAGTGGGCTGGAGGTTCATCGCCAGCGGCAGATGTCGCATATTGGTCTCGGTGCCGTACGGAATCGACGGCAGCAACACGACCTTGGCACCCAACGCGTGGGCCTGTTCACAGACCGCGCGCCCGATCGCTTGACTTTCCAGGGTGTCGGTCGCATAAGGGAGATGGGTGTTATGGGGCTCGGTCGCGCCGAGCGGCAGTACGGCGACTTCGTACGCTGCGGCGCGGACTTCGGAGAAGGTCGCTTCGGCGAGTAGCCATGGTGGAGCGGGCATCGGTTCTTTCGTATCTCAAGGGCACCGTTACGGGTCAGTGCAGTAGTCTACAATAGTTGTCTGTTCCCGCGATCCTTCCAGCCCAGGTAGTCCCCGTGAAACGCCTACACCCCACCCGGTTCGTCCAGGCCATTTTGATTCTCGCGACCGCATGGCTCGCCTCTCCCCTTGCCGCGGAGCAACCCGCGACGCGTCTACAGCTTACCTATCAAGTCGAGACGGCGACCGACAGCGGTTGTTTTCACCGTTTACAGCGCGAAGAAAACTGGCCGTCCGACAAGACCGCCATCATCGTCTGTGACATGTGGGACGCCCATCATTGTTATCGCGCCGTGCAGCGGGGCACGGAATTGGCGCCGCTGATCAATCAACTGCTCGAGAAGACACGACCCACCGGCGTGACGATCATTCATGCACCGAGCAGTTGCATGGAGGCCTACGTCGACCATCCGGCTCGGCATCGCGCCGTTGCCGTCCCCGCTGCCGCTTCGCACCCAGACGACATCGCTGCGTGGTGTCACCAAATCCCCAGTGAGGAACAGGGCGTTTATCCCATCGATCAATCCGATGGCGGCGAAGACGACACGCCAGAGGAACATGCTGCGTGGGAGCAAGAACTGGTCAAGCGGGGGCGGAATCCTCGTCAGCCTTGGAAACGGCAAACCGATCTGATTCGCATCGACGACAAGGATTTCATCAGCGACTCCGGCGTCGAGATTTGGAACATCCTCGCCGCGCGCGGAATCGAAAATGTCATTTTGACCGGCGTGCATACCAACATGTGTGTCCTCGGTCGTCCCTTTGGCCTGCGCCGAATGGCCAGCGCCGGCAAGAATGTGGTGCTGATGCGCGATCTGACCGACACGATGTACAATCCCGCCGCGAAGCCTTACGTCGGCCATTTTACCGGCACGGACTTGATCATCGATCACATCGAACGGTTTGTTTGTCCGACGATTACCAGTGATCAAATCCTCGGCGGCCAGCCGTTTCGGTTTGAGAATGACAACCGCCCGCGTCTGGCGATGTTGATCGGCGAACGGGAATACCAAACGCATCGCACGCTGCCGAAATTTGCGATCGAGCATCTGGGGAGGGACTATCAAGTCGACATCATTCACGCCAGCCAGACCGATCCCAATACGTTTCCAGGAATCGAGCGTGTGGCAAAGGCCGATGCATTGCTGTTGTCGGTCCGTCGTCGCACGCCGCCAGCGACCGAACTGGACGTGGTGCGTCAGTTTGTGGCTGCCGGCAAGCCGGTGCTCGGCATCCGCACCGCCAGTCATTCCTTTTGTCTGCGCAACAAACCGGCCCCGAAGGGCCTGAGCGATTGGCCGCAACTCGATGCCGAAGTCTTTGGAGGGAACTACTCCAATCACTATGGGAATGACAAAACGGCCACGGTCGAGTGGATTGCCGAGGCGTCCAAGCATCCAATTTTAGCGGGCATCGATACCGATCGGTTTGCATCGGGCGGATCGCTGTACGTCGTTTCGCCATTGGCGGATGGAGCTACGCCGCTGGCGACCGGCAAGATCGATGGCAAACCCGCCGAACCGGTGGCCTGGACCTTCTCGCGCACCGACGGCGGCAAATCGTTCTACACGTCGCTTGGACACATTGAAGATTTTAAGCAGCCTGCGTTTCAGCGGCTACTTAAGCAAGCGATCGATTGGTCGGTCGCAGCGACACAAACTCCCTAGCCTTCCGCGGCCAAGCGGGGCATGCAGCGGGCGACTCAGCCCGCTTTGAAGGCTATCAGCCGACCGATTTCCTCGGCGGCAACGGACAGCGACCGAGCGGCCATCACGAAACTGGTGTGGCCGCTGACTTCGGGCTGAATGTCGACAAACAGTTCGGTCGCTCGCATCAGTCGCTTCCGTTTTTTCTTTGCCATCTTGAGGTACTCCCGCACATCGCCTGACGAAGACGCCGGGCCCACCGCCAGCAGCACGTCGTAAAGATCGCGAACGACCGACTGCAGTTCTTCGTCGTCTTCAACTTCGTCGCAGTGTTTCAAAAACGTGCGCACCATCCAGACGTGGCTCATCAATTGGTCGATCCGAGCCATCCGCTGCACATCCGTCAGGCCTTCCAATGCTGGGAATGCGGCGACCAATGGGTCGGGCGGCGACTCCGTCGGAGAACCAGATTGCTCGGGGGGCTCTACCATCGCAGTTTTTTCCGGCCCTACTCGGTAGATTCGGCCAACGGAGCCGGCGTTGCCGGAGCCGATTCGACAACCACCTGTTCCGCCGAAGCCGTTTTCGGTTTGGGGGCTGGACCGTGGGGTGTGAACCCGGCGGTCAAACAAATGCCAACGGCGACGAACAGCATGCCCAGCCACATCAAAGGATTGACGTGCTGACCGGAATGACTGATGTAAGCCGCGATGGCGTTGACGGTTACCGCGCCACCGAACACGATCGGCATCACATACGAGGGGCTCCCTTGAGCCTTGGTCAACGAAAACGTCAGTCCCAGGGCTCCCATCGCACCCAGACAACCTGCCAGAAAGCCCCATTTCATCGCCGGCATATACTTGCCGGTGTAGTCAAAGTTGTCGTTAAAAGCGAAACGCATCATCAGCGAACCGCAAACCACGGCGAACACAAAGTAGGCAATGCCAATGAAAAGGTATGGCTTAAACGGTCCCCACTCCCTCATCGGCGAACGAGCATTCGTCAGCGTGGGACCGTAAAGGCCCCAGCAAAGTGCAGCAACTAAAGCACACGCGACCGCAAACCATTTCATCAACAATCTCCACAGGGGGGCGGGGTATCGAGTTTCGGAGGCCTCCTGCACATGCAAGCGACGCCGTTATTATTAGAAGCGATCAACCCAAGGGATGCAATTGAGTGAACGAGAAACAATCTTGGGCTGGGGAGGAGGCGCGCCTGGGTGACAAGGTGGTCTCGCTAAACCATGGCAAGCAATTGTCGAATTGCCGACAAACGTTCAACGCCCGACGGAGCGAGTCGCGGAAAGCGGCTGAGGTAGTTCTCTTCGGCTCTTAGTTGGGTCATCAACAGAGGATCGCGACGCCGAATGATCAGCGGCCCAAACAGCAGTGCCGCCGCGCGATCGATGTTTTCATAGGCCGAATCGAGACCCTCGCCCACGTGCTGAAAAGCCATCACGTGGTACGACCAGTGCCCCTTGGCGAGTCGTTCATCTTGCAGGTGAAAACCATGTTGCAGCGCCCATTGTCGCACAAGTTCGGGCTGCCGATTCGGTTGCAGGATCACGCGCCGCGGCACCGCCCGTGGTGTGGCGGTCAGGATCTCCACAATGCTTTCGGCTCCCATCCCGCAGATGCTCAGGCTGTCGGCTTCGGCGGGACTTAACGCAGCCAGGCCGGTTCCAAGGCGGACTTCCGCACTCAGGCCTCGCAGCGCCCGCGAGGAGTTCTCGAACGGTTGGTGTTTGTTTTCGATGGCGATCCCTCGCTTGATGCGACCGCTCTTCAGCAACGCGACCAGCAGGTGGCCATGATCCGAACCCACATCGACGTGCGTCGTTGTTCGGATCTGCCTCGCGACCGTTTTCAGTCGCTCATCTAACTTGGGCATCGTCTCTCTGTGGCGGTGAACAAATCGGCTGGGGCCAAGTCAGCGGTAACACGATGAACTCCGGCAAAGCATGCCTTGCCGGAGGTTCACGGAGCGGATTTTAACCGGCGAGTGCGGCTGTTTTTGCAGGCCTTGGGTAGCTTGCGGTGGCTGGCAGCCAGCGGTGCATTATATGCAAAATGCCGGCGGTATACGGAAGTCGCCAGCGGCGATCGTGGCACCTTGTCAGACAGCCAGCCCTGGTGCTGCGGCAGCGACCACCGGAATGGCAGTTGCATAATCGTCCGCTGTGCCATCGCCAGCACAAGTTCCTGTTCCGCAACCCTGATTCCGAAGGCCCTTTCATGCGTTATGCAATCCTCTGTTTTGCCGCCTTGGCCGGCCCGCTGCTATTGTCATCGACGGGGATGCCTCAAGATCCGCCGATCCCCCAAACCGAACAAGCGACTAAAGCTCCATCGCTAGACGAGCAGTATTATCGAAAGCAATACGAACTGGCGAAACATCAATACGACTCGGCTGTCGAAGAAAATCAGCAAATTGCCAGTTTGAATTCCAAGCTGACACTGTTGCGATTGCGTCAGCAAATGGAGTATGCCGCCAAGTTGTTATCGCTGGCGTCGGAGGAAGAGGCCGATGCGCAGCGACTGCGGGTGGCATCGATGGAATTGGTCGAAAACGATGCGCGGTTGGCCAAGCAGCAGTTAGCGTGGGCGGTGGAAGTGAGTGCCGAATTGCCCGGTGCGTTTGCTCCCGATCGGATGAGAGAACTCGAACTGGCTGCCGAACTGGCGGAGCTGGCGCTCGAGCGAGCGAAACAAGCGGACTACTTCGACGATCCACTCCCCCACCTGCAGTGGCAATTGAATCGGCTGCGTTCGGATGTTTTGCAACTCCAGGTATTGATGGAGCGTACCGAATCGGGTGCGTAGCTGATCGCAGCGGTCGCGAGGTGAATGGCCAGCCGACAAATCGGATCGCACGTTCGCTATACTTTGGCGATCCAAACTTGAGCCATCCACCGCACCCCCACCGCCCGTTTCTAAGCGTGATTCATGGACGAAGATTTCCGCTCGCCTCCGTACTTTGATCTGTTGTTTCAGCGTCTAGCCAACCAACACCCGGGCACGGTCACCGCATTTGGCAAACATGTTCATTGGGGGCATTGGTCGGAGCCCGAGAAAGCGGGGCTGGAAGCGAGCGAATATGCGGCAGCCGCCGAGCAGTTATGCGATTTGGTCTGCGATGCAGCGAGCATCGAAGCGGGGCAAACGGTGGTCGATGTTGGCTGTGGTTTTGGCGGCACCATCGACCGCTTGAACCAGCAACAGACGGGGCTGAAGCTGTGCGGCATTAATATTGATGCGAGGCAACTGGAGCGAGCTCGCGAACAAGTCGTTGCGAACGAAGGAAACGAAATTGAATTCCTTACCGCGGCCGCCGAACGTTTGCCGTTGTCGGACGCAAGTTGCGAGCGGGTGCTGTCGGTCGAAGCGGTGTTTCATTTCGACCGTGAAGCCTTCTTTCACGAAGTGACTCGTGTCTTGAAGCCAGGCGGACGACTGACGCTCTGCGATTTTGTGCCTGCCGAGCGAATGGTCACGTTCCTTGCACAGGCGGACTTGTCGGCCGATGATGCGATCCGCTGGGCCTATGGATCAATCGACTTGACTTACTCACTGAACGCTTACCAGCGGCTGGCAGACACCGTCGGTTTGCAGCTTGACAAGGTAGAAAATATCAACGCCGGAACGCTGCCGACTTATCCATTCCTGTATCACAACATTCAAGACTGGAAGGATCCGCGCGACATCGATCGGTTTACCAGAGCCACCCGCTGGCTGGAGAAAGCGAGCCGCAAGCAAATGCTCTGTTATACGATTCTGACGTTTGTCAAACCGCGGCGGGGCTAGTCACGTCGAGCGTCTGCGTGCGGGTGATTTCAAGGGGACGCAGGAAAACGGTGTTCACGGTGTACCGCAGCGACAATAATGAGCCTTCCCCCTGCTCGCCTAACTACCTTCCCGCTGCCTCTGATTGAGATGCCCGATGTTGTGTCGCCTGCCCTGCTTCGCCGCCTGTTTGTCGAGCCGTTGGTGGCTGGTGTTGGTCGGCATATTGTACTGGGAGACGACACTGTGGGTTACGGCGGAGGATCGTCCCGATGTGCAGTTGATTGCGGTCGATGACTTGAACGATTGGATGACCGAAGGTGGCAAGCCGGTGCCTGCAACTTGGGAAATCGAAGACGGCGTGATCCATTTACGAAGAGATAAGGGTCGTTCTGGAAACATCATCACCCGGCAGGAATATGGTGACTTTGATTTGTCTTTCGAATGGAAGGTTGCCGCCCGGGGCAACAGCGGACTGAAGTACCGCGTGCGGAAATACGGCAACCGCTGGCTGGGACTGGAATATCAGATCATGGACGATCCCAAGTTCACCAACGGCCAGCCATCGGGCAAGGGCAGCACCGGAGCGTTGTATGCGTTATATGAACCCAACCTAGAAAAGTTTGTTCGTCCCGGCGATGAATACAACACCAGTCGCATTGTGGTGCGAGCCAACCAGTTGGAGCATTGGTTGAATGGCAAACGCATCGTCAGCGTCACCGTCGGCGACGCCGAATGGGACCGGCGCGTTCGGTCCAGCAAGTTTTCGGGAGCCGCCGATTTCGGCCATAACCGCTTTGGTCGGCTGATGCTGACCGATCATGGGGCCGAGGTTTGGTATCGCAACATTATGGTTCGACCTTTGTCGCCAGTCGACGACACCAAGGGCGTGGATGACAAACAGCCGGAATCCAAGTGAGGCTCCGAGTTAAACAGTTTTGGCGGGAGGCGAGTCGCTCGTTGGCGACGGTTCGAAAAATTCGATCTCGCCACTTTTTACGTCATATAAAGCGCCGACCACCTTAACTTTTCCTGCTTCCACCGCGTTGCGAATGACAGTGCTCCGCTCGGTGATCACACGCACGGTGTTGGTCACGTTTCGCCTGGCGACCTCATCGACCACCTCGGACAGTTCCGCCTCTGACATCTCGGTAATTGGCCGTGAATAAGAGTTGACGACCGATGGCGCAATCTCTTCGACAATCGAATGCAAGTGTTCGCATCCCGTTTCGGTTTCCGCATTGCGATTCTCGCTGACCAGTTTCACCGAAGAAGTCACCGCACCACAGCGCGTGTGCCCCATCACGAGGACCAGTTTGACTCCAGCCACAGCGACGCCATATTCGATACTGCCGAGCGATTTTGTGCCGATCACATTGCCGGCCACGCGGACGCTGAAGACGTCTCCCAAGCCCACGTCGAGCACCAGTTCCGCCGGTACCCGCGAGTCGATGCAACTGAGCACGACTGCCAGCGGATTCTGGCCGGCGGCCGTTGCATGGACTTGGCGTCCAAAGTCACGGGACAAGCGATTGTCATTCACAAATCGTCGGTTGCCTTCCTTGAGGATTTCAATCACCTGCTCGGGCGTGAGTTGATCCTGTAACTCGCGCGTCGAGTAGTCGGCGAATTGAATGTCATCCTTCAAACGATAACGCTCGCGGAATCCTCGGAGGCTGACCTTGATGCCGCGTGCCGGAGCGGTTTTGGATTGGAACTCTCGAATCAAACTGAGCACGTCGGGATCGATATAGTCCGACGCCGAGGCATCGATCAGTACGTTGGAGCCGCGTCGGGCTTCGTCAAACAGGCGATTGAGCGCTGCTCGATTGAGAAAGCTAACCTGATTGGCTAACTCGATGTGCATCACGTCGCCGGCGAGGTGAGTTTCCACAATCCGGCGGATCGGTTGTCGCAGGCTGCTGTTTAAAATGAATAGCAAACTGACCGCCAAGCCGATCAGGATCCCGATCAACAAGTCGGTAAAGACAATCGAAACCAGGGTGATCATGAAAGGAATGAATTGGTAGCGGCCTTCTTGCCACATTTGGCGAAACAGGCTGGGGCTGGCCAATTTAAAGCCGGTGACGAATAGGATGGCGGCCAGCGCCGACAGCGGGATCATGTTCAAGTACATCGGAAACAGTCCGATGAAGATGAGCAGTAAAAATCCATGCAGGATCGCGGAGAGCTTTGTTTTACTCCCCGAATTGACATTGACCGAACCTCGGACAATCACCGAGGTCACTGGGATGCCCCCTAACAAACCGGCCGTCATGTTGCCAAAGCCTTGGGCGACCAGCTCGCGACTGGCCGGCGAGTTTCGTTGTTGGGGGTCCAGTTTGTCGACCGCCTCCAGGTTCAACAGCGTCTCGAGCGAGGCGACGATAGCGATCGTGATCGCGGCGAAGTAGGCCGCTGGGTTGGTCCATTGAGCAAAATCGGGGGTGGTGAGGAATCCTAGGAAGTCGCCGATACTTTCGGGGACCGGAACCTCAACCAAGTGGTTGCCTTCCACAACCCACTGTCCGCCGAGCCTACGGAAGGCTTCGGCAATCGCGATCCCCGTCAGAACGACGATCAAAGGGGCTGGGACGAGCGACTTCTTGAGCGGCTTCCATGTTTGCCAGAGGACCAGAATCGCCACCGAGACCAAGCCAATCACAACGGCACCGATGTGGATCTCGCCTTCGAACAACGTCCACAGTTCGGTGAAGGTGTTCTTTTCGTCGGGTTGGGAAAACGACATCTCGCCTTCGGGGTCGGTGTCGTGTCCTAGCAGGTGAGGAATCTGTTTAAGAATCAGGATGACCCCGATCGCAGCTAATAAGCCTTTGATGACGCTGGACGGGAAGAAGGCTGACAAGGCCCCGGCTTTGGCGATTCCAAAGACGACCTGCATGATGCCGGCGATCAGCACCGCAAACAGGAAGGCTTCGAAAGATCCCAAAATGGCGATCTGCGCTGCGACGATCGCCGTCAAACCTGCCGCAGGTCCGCTGACGCTCGTATGCGAGCCACTGACCCATCCCACAATAATGCCGCCCACGATACCCGCTATCAGGCCAGAAAAAAGCGGAGCCCCCGAAGCGAGTGCGATCCCCAGGCAAAGCGGAAGCGCGACCAGAAAAACCACGCCGCTAGCGGTGATGTCGCTGACCAGGGAGCGCGGTGAAAGCATTGAAGAAGAGGATGAGGGCGTTTGGTTGAAAGTCATATCGTCCTAGCGATAGGCGAAAACTGGTGTGCCGTTTTGGAAGGATCCGTAAATCCGCCGAGTGGGGATTATGCACCACTGCGTGGCCCTCCACCTTAACTTTTCGCAAGGCCTGCCGCAGGTCAATGGGCCAGTTTGTGCGACGTGGTGTGGGTGAACTTTAACTCAAAACCGAGGCGGAATGCTGTACTTTGGGATTCATTCCAGGAGGGCTGCTCATCCCGGCGGGCTCGGAGATGGCCGACGGCTCTCATGCCATGCCGCGGTTGTTCGTAGTTTAATAGGGGCTCCCCCCTTGCGAACGGATGAGTTGGCAAACGAATGCGTTGCCAGTCGCCCAGCAAGCGAAAAGCGGTGTGACGAGGAGTCACACCGCTTTCGTAAGGTTCAACCGACTACCGTCAGCAATGTTTATGCCTGTTCTTTTTTCTTTTTCTTTTTGCCGCCGTGAAAGCCTTTGCTGGCGTTAAAGGGTTTTTTCCGGGGTCCGCCCGCTTTGCCAGCATGGGGTTTGCTGCCGTGGTGGCTGCTACCGCGCACGGGACGTTGGTCGCCATCTTCGGCCGCCAAGTAGCGAATCCGTAGCTGCTTGCCGCTGACCCAAGTGTTCCGCAGCGTTTGGTAAATGTCGCGAGGCATGCCATCGGGCAGGTCGACGGTGCTAAAGGAATCTTGAATCGAGATCGGACCAATAAAGTCGCCCTGGATTCCCGCTTCGTTGGCGATCGCGCCGACGATGTTACCGGGGCTGACACCATCACGGCCGCCGACTTCGATACGGTACCGCGTCATCCCGGCGGCCGGCGGTCCCAGGCGGCGACCCGGTGCCCGTCCGGTCCGTTTGCCGCGTTGCTCGAAGTCGCCGTGGCCGTGGCCGTTACTGTGCCGATGCTCTCGGTCGTGGCTACCGCGTGCCTCATGGTCGCGTTTCTTGCTCTTCGGCAGGTCCTTCATAAAGAAAGGCCTTCCCTGCTGTCCAATTTCGGCAAGCGCTGCGGCGATGATTTCCATCGGCTTGCCAGTTTCTTCGGCATACTCGGCGATGATCTTTTTGAAAATCGTCAGATCCTTTGCCGCCGCGACGTCAGTGATACGTTGCTTGAATCGTTCCGCTCGTGCGGCGTTGATTTCATCAGCCGTTGGAGCTTGGATGATTTCGATCGGTTGCTTGGTGGTGCGTTCGATGCCGCGTAAGCGTCCCTTTTGGCTGCCTGATAGGAAGATGATCGCTTCGCCTTTGCGACCGGCTCGGCCGGTTCGACCAATCCGGTGAATGTACGATTCGCTGTCATGAGGCAGGTCATAGTTGAACACATGGCTGATGCGTGAAACGTCCAAGCCGCGAGCCGCGACATCGGTTGCCACGAGGATATTCAACCGACCGGACTTGAGCTGCTCGATCGTTCGTTCGCGAACTTTTTGAGGCATGTCGCCATTCAATGCGACGGCGGAGAGGCCGTGCTGATTCAGCGCTTCGGCGACCGTCACGGTGGCTTCGCGTGTCTTCGTAAAGACGATCACGCCATCGGTTTCGTCGATCTCTAAGATCCGAGTCAGCACGTCGATCTTGTCACGCACCGTAACGAAGACGGCACGTTGCCGAATCGAAGCGGCGGTCATCGTTTTGGTTTTGATCGTGATCTTGGCCGGATCGTTCAGATAACGCTGCGCGATGTTGCGGATCGGTGCGGGTAGCGTGGCGGAGAACAGGGCGACTTGACGATCATCGGGAGTCTTCTCGAGCACAAATTGAACGTCCTCGAGAAAACCCATGTTGAGCATTTCATCGGCTTCGTCCAAGACGAGGCATTCGATTTCGCTAAGGTCCAGCGAGCCCCGGTTCACATGGTCGATCACGCGGCCCGGCGTTCCCACGACAACTTGAACACCACGTCGCAAGGCACGCAGTTGAGCTTCGTAGTCTTGGCCACCGTAAATCGCCACGACGCGAAAATCTCGCACGTTGGCACCATAAGTCGAGAAAGACTTGGCGACTTGAATCGCCAGTTCCCGCGTCGGAGCCAACACCAGGACTTGCGGTGCTTTCTTCTTCACGTCGATGCGCGATAGGATCGGCAGCGCGAAGGCGGCCGTTTTGCCGGTGCCGGTCTGCGACTGCGCCAGCACGTCGCGACCTTCAAGCATGTGAGGAATGATCTGGGACTGAATTTCGGTCGGCTTGTCGTAGCCCGATTTTTCGATCGCTTGCTGGACGCTGTCGAGCAACTCCAGGTCGCGGAAAGTCGGCTCCGCAGATTCTTCAATGTCGGCCACAGTCCTCCCGTGGTCCGTTGCCTGAGGCTTGTCATGATCCGCCTGCGGCCGCGGCGACGTTTTAGTCTTCTCGGCAGCGGGGGCTTCGGTGATCTGTTCTTTGGCCGCAGGTACTTCCGCGGCAGGTGCTTCCGCGACAGGCTCTTCCGCGACAGGTACTTCCGCGGCAGGTGCTTCCGCGGCAGGTGCTTCCGCGGCAGGTGCTTCAGCGACAGGTGCTTCCGCGACAGGTGCTTCCGCGACAGGTGCTTCCGCGACAGGTGCTTCCGCGACAGGTGCTTCCGCGACAGGCTCTTCCGCGACAGGCTCTTCCGCGACAAGTGC
>Ga0102938_10000155_pt1 | contig 45885 bp, 44 predicted proteins | sample SalPonR2_B_D2_MG_FD_84516 | JGI IMG/M metagenome (GOLD analysis project Ga0102938, IMG submission 84516) | Salt pond soil microbial communities from South San Francisco under conditions of wetland restoration - Salt Pond MetaG R2_B_D2_MG | ecosystem: Environmental > Aquatic > Marine >...
ATTGGTGATGATGGAGTGATCGGGAAGATCGCGGCTACATCTGTGAACGCATATGCTACGTGCGCTGCAGCCGTATTTCCATCCATTGTCTTGAAAACTTTTTTGCTCATTGAAATACACCCCCATGTGTTTTTGAATGTTTTTAAACGCGCATGCTAACCTTAGTATAGTATACAATATACCTATAGTCAACGTTACCTTTTTAACAATATCTATTTTTCAAAGACTGCCCGAAAACAGCAAAAATAAACATGACTTCCCGCGATGATTTTTTGCAAAATAACCGCAGGAAGCCTTTTTTTATGCAAATCTTTTTCTTTTGTCTCTTTCTTTATCCTCCCATAGATTGTCTGCAAGCGGAGCCCAATCCGAAGCAGGCTTTTCGCATTTGCAATACAGCTCTTCCGGTGTCTCCATATCGGCCGGTTGGGTTGAATGGGCATCCGACTCTTTGACCATTTCAACAAGCTTTTCGGGATTGTCAAACATGGGGCACGGTCTCAGGTGGTTTCTGTTGAATGGATGCTGCCTTCGGTACTGCATGAAGATTGGAGATTTTAATGCATCGAGCAATGAAACATCTTTTATATTGACGTTTGAATAATGAATGAATGCGCAAGGCTCAACATCACCGTTTGCATTTATATGCAGATAATTCCTGCCTCCTGCAATGCAACCGTTTACATACTCGCCGTCATTCCAGAAATCAAGCACGAATATGGGCTTGCCTGACCTTATTTCCCTTACTCTTCTATACATGTGGGCCCTTTGTCCGCTCGCAGCGATAAGACTTGTGTCGGCATCTTTTCCAAGGGGCATGTATGTAAAATACCATCCGAAAAGGCAACCCTTGTCCGCAACAAAATCAATATATTCGTCAGATCCGACCATTTCGGTATTTTTGCTGTGGTAGCAGGTTGAAAAACCAAACAATATTCCATGGCGCTTCAATATATCCATTGCCCTTACGACTTTTTTGAATGTGCCTTTACCCCGCCTCATATCAGTTTCTTTTTCGAAACCCTCTACACTTATTGCAAAAGCTATGTTGCCAAGTTTTTGCACATCCTTTGCGAAGGTCTCATCGATGAGCGTTCCATTTGTGAAGGCAAGAAACATGCAGTCGTCATGGATTTCAGCAAGACGAAGAATGTCTTTCTTCCTCATTGTGGGCTCTCCACCCGAGTATATGTACATGTAGGTCCCGATTTCCTTGCCCTGCCTTATAATCCGGTCGAGTGTTGCAAAATCAAGCTCGTCGCTCTTGTCGTATTCGGCGGCCCAGCATCCTATGCATTTCAAATTGCACCTGGTCGTAGGATCCATCAAAACAGCCCATGGTATGTTGCAGTCGTTTTTCTCTTCGGCGCGCTTGGCGTCCTGCCTTCCGTAGAGATATGAATTCAATACGAAATTCTTTATAAGCTTTCTCCTTACATTTGGATGAAGCTCCGACAGCGCTTTTTCCATAAACTTTCTGGTGTTGCCATCCTTCTTGTTCCAAGACTTCGATACCGCCTGCATGACCTTTTTATTGTCGCCTTCTGCGGCAATTTTGGAACCCAGTCCAATCATTTTCCCCAAATTCCTTACCGGGTCCTTGTCGAGATATCTAATCCCCTCTTCTACAAGCAGTCTTTCCGTACTTCTTTTTATTGCATTCATTCCTCCACCCCTTTTATTGACACTTGTGTCTATTTAAAGTCAAATTTTTAAATCCTGAGTCCATCGAGCAAAACACCCAGCAGCTTCAGCTTCCTGTCCACATCGACTTCTTCGTTGAATGCCATTTGTAGAAGCAAGCCTTCGGTGAATATGTAAATGAGGTCCGCCATTGCCTTCAAATCGAATTGCTTCAGCTGACCTTTTTCCACTCCGCGCTCCAGTATTTCGACAAAATGATCCTTGATCAATTGTGTCTGCGCCTGCAGCTTTTCGCTTACCCTGTTTTCTTCTCGGCTTATTACAAGCCAAAGTTCGACTATAACCAAAATCAAATCATTTTTTCCGTAGTCGTCTATTGTCTGGCGCACGATTTTTCCTATTGCTGTCAATGCGCAATCTTCGGAAGCCATTATTGCGTCAAAATCCTTCCGCACGCTTTCGAACGCCTTGTCGACTGCGAAATCATATATTTCGTTTTTATTCTTGAAGTATTGATAGAAATTGGTCCTTCCCATTCCGCTTCTTTTTGCTATATCCGATATTTTGGCGCTGTAATAGCCTTTTTCCACAAACACCTCTATGGCGTTGAAGGCTATTTCCTTTTTTTTCTCTTCATAGTCGACTATTTTGGGCATTTTGTTCTCCTTGTGGTTTCTCTCACTGTGCATCTCAATTATAACATTATTGACATTAGTGTCAATATAAATCAATAAAAAAGGGGAGACTTTTCTGCCTCCCTCTTTTCAATCATGGAACATATTGCTCTGTTATGCTTTCTACATATCTGCCTCTTTTGACAATCCAAAACGGCGGGGCAGAGCCTCCATCATATGATTTTATGTAATCGGCAAATTCACTTGCATCGGTTGTAGTATATGTCTCTTCATTCCCATAGGTCCTGTTCCAATCCAAAATTGTATAATCGGTATTTTCATTTACCTCGAATGTCTGCGGCCAGCTTTCGGGATTGTATATGTAGAACCCTCCCGGCATGTCGTCATCCTTGGACAGGCCCAGCTCTTTTATGCGGTCCTCATCTTCGTCTGTTATCCACTCAACTCGGTCAAGATGAAAGAAGCCTCTCTGGGTGTCGAAGTCTGAGACAAAGCCCAGAAAGCTGCTTTCTGGAAGAGCCATGAAGTCCTCGATCGATGCAGGACTTTTTATTTCAATTTCTCCCATAGCCGTTGTCTGTCCCAATACTTCCACAATGTATTCCAAGGCGACCAGTTCCGGGTCAAGTAGTCCCGTGCGGTGTCCGTTGTCGGCTTCCTTTTGAAGCTCCTCATAATAGTAAACCGTGGAAGAAGACGCCTGGGGATCGCTATAGTATATGCTGCCGTTTCCATCCATCCAGCGCTCAACGCACCATATTCCAGTGTCGCCCTGCCTTGCCGGCTGGGAAAGCAAAAGCCGGCTGGTCTCTCCTGTGGACATAATGAATTTCACTATCACGTGATTTCCATTGTAGCTTTCACCCGGCAGAAATCCGTTTCGCTCCAAAAATTCCCTTAGGGCTGTTTCGTATCCCGATACCGTGCCCCCCGTTTCACCTGAACGGATTGCGCCAAGCAATTCGGGGTTTTCGTTTTCATATGAAAAAACAAGTATGGGTTTGCCCATGCTGCCGTCCTCAGTAATCCATCCGTCGATTTGGTTCATGCCTCCGGCCATGGCAACCTCGTCTATGTTGTCCGGCTTTATCCTGTATTCGATTTTCCAAAGTTCGATGTTGTAGCCAGTCAATTGGTCGAAGGAATACAGCTTTTCAAGATTGATTATCTTGCTCTCCTCTATATTGAAAGAGTTTTCATACATACTCACTTCGCTGTCCAAATATTCTCTGGCATAGTCATCGACTGTTTTGTCCTTGACATCGGGATTTGTCATAAGTCCGATGAAAATTGCCGAAACGACTGCCAAAGCAAGAATGACAATCCAAAATGCAGGTTTCCTGTAGTTGAGAATATTTTTGATTCTTCCCTTGGGATTGCTTTCTCCAAAGGCAAGCGGACAAGCCGATATTGCTCTTTTTTCTGTGGAAAGTGAAAGCAGCGATGACGAATAGTCCTGCTTTATTCCGCTTCCCATGCTCCTTATTACGCTTTCATCACAAGACAGCTCCATATCCTCGCTCATCAGGTAAAACGCCGCCCAAACCAAGGGATTGAACCAGTGCAGGCAAAGAACCAGAAAAGCGAACGGTTTTATTAAATGGTCAAATCGTTTTATGTGTGTCTCTTCATGCCTTACTATGTATGACTTTTCATTTTCAGAAAGATTGTCCGGAATGTAAATGCGGGGATTCATGATGCCGAATACAAAAGGCGTTTTTATTCCACGAACCTCATAGATATTTTCCGCAACATGCTTTGTATTTTCCAATCTTTTACCTAGCCTGAACATGGTAATTATGCTGTAGCAAAAAAGCAATGCCACTCCAGCAATCCAAACGGCGGTAGCAGCTGAAATCCAGATTTGCATGGAATCAACGCTCGAGGCCGAACCTGAAACAAGTGAAAGGTTCACAGCTTCGCCATTAAATGCCGCATCCCCTCCACCCGGAATGCTTGCAGCTTGCATTATGTTTTTCGATATGCTTTGTGTTTTATGCGGAACCAGACTGAAAGCCCCCTTTAATGAAAATGGGCAAACAAGCCTGAACAAAACCGCCGACCATAGAGCATATGAAAATATCTTAGGCAATCTCCTAAGCAGCAGCCTCGCAACCATTATAAAAAGAATAACATATGTCCCCGTTATGCTCATGTCCAGAATTTGCAAAAATACTTTGTCCATATTTATTCCTCCTTATGCGAATCGATCAGCTTTTGCAGTTCATCGATTTCTCTTCCGCTCAATTTCTTGTTGTTTGCAAATGCCGCCAAAAATCTGGGCAATGAACCTCCAAAGCCTCCATAGAGGATTTGTTTGCTTTGCTCTGTGTAAAATTCCTCTTTTGTCATTACTGCCAATACTGTTCCATTTCTGTTCTCAAACACTCCTTTTTTCTCAAGCTTTCTCAGCATCGTATATGTGGTGGACTTTTTCCACCCTATTTCAACCTTGCACAGTTCAATCAGCTCAGGCGAAGGTATGGGTGCCTTAGTCCAAATAATCTCGGCAAGCTTGTTTTCAGCCTCTGTGAGTCTCAATTCCTTCATGGCGACCCTCTCTCTTTAGTTTATATTTTGTAAACCGCATACTTAGTTTACGCTTTATAAACCAAGTTGTCAACATTTTATTTGCATGTAAAAACACCCCCAAGCAGATTATCTAATTTTGATTAATTAGACTGTCTACTTTGGAGGTATCATGTCAAATGCGGCCGGTCTCAAGCATCATTTTTTAAGCCTCGACAGATTTCATTTCGGCAAGCTTGCTTTTTATTTCAAGAAAGTCCTCCCAAAAAGGCCTCTTCTTATTTTCATCTCTAAGAACTGCGGCGGGATGGAATGTGGGCATTATGCGTATTCCGTTTTTTTCTATCCAACGGCCCCTGTCAGCAGTTATCCTGATATGTTCCCCAATTATTTTCTTTGCCGAGACCGAGCCAAGGCATACTATTATTCTCGGTTTTATTATTGCAACTTGATATCTAAGATAAGGAATACATGAATGCATCTCTTCCTCAACCGGATTTCTGTTTCCGGGCGGTCTACACTTGACTATGTTGCCTATGTATATGTCCTCTCGCGACAAACCTATGCCTTTCAGGGCTTTTTCGAACAAAATTCCCGCCTTTCCCACAAAGGTGCGGCCACTCTGGTCCTCATAGTATCCGGGACCCTCTCCTATGAAAAATATGTCCGCATTTTCGCTTCCGTCGCCAAAGACTAGACGGTTTCTTGTCTCGCCGAGCGGACATTTGCGGCAATTCTCGCAATAATTTTTGAGTTCGTCAAGTGTATACATTCCCTACCCCCGTTATCTATCAGACAATGCTTTTCAAATACTCCATAAAACCGTCTTTCAATTCCTGATGCCGAAGTGCGTATTCGACTGTCGCCTCAAGATATCCCTGCTTGTTTCCGGTATCATACCTTCTTCCTTCAAAATCATATGCAAGCATTCTGTGGCTCCTCAGCAATATTTTCATTGCATCGGTCAACTGAATTTCTCCGCCCTTGCCTTTGGGTGTGTTTCCGATTATTTCAAATATGTCGGAATCGAGCACATATCTTCCCAAAATCGCCATGTCGGAAGGAGCTTCCTGGGGATTGGGTTTTTCGATCATGCCTGTTATTTCATATGTCCTGTCGCTTATTTTTTCTCCTGCTATTATTCCATATTTGGATGTTTCCTCATGTGGCACAGTCTGGACCCCGAGCACTGAATTGCCGTACTTTTCATAAACTTCAGCAAGTTGCCTGAGACATGGCTTCCCTTCGTTGTAGACTATGTCGTCGCCCAAAAGCACCGCAAAGGGCTCGTCGCCAACAAATGTCCTCGCGCAGCCAACTGCATGTCCAAGCCCTTTTGGTTCTTTTTGCCTTACATAATGTATGTCAGCCATATCTGAAATACGAACCATTTCGTTCAGCATTTCAGTTTTGCCGGCTTGGCCAAGCTTTATTTCAAGCTCAAAGGACTTGTCGAAATGGTTTTGTATCATTTCCTTGTTTCTTGTCGTTATTATCAGTATTTCCTCTATTCCCGACGCCACGACTTCCTCGACTATATACTGGAGTGCCGGCTTGTCGACTATGTTAAGCATTTCCTTGGGCACTGCCTTAGTAACCGGAAGGAACCTCGTTCCCAAACCGGCTGCCGGTATTATGGCTTTTTTTACTTTCATCATTTGACCTCCTTTGGATTTGAGCGAAACCGGACAATGATCGAATCCCGGAACATTGTCATTTTTCAATCCTTTCTTTTCTTATTTCCCTTTCAGTCGTATAAGCTATACCAATCGTTCCAGGTCCGACATGAAGACCTATGACGGGTCCTATCGGGATTATAGACGGTTTTATGCCTATCAGTTTTTCAACCATATTTGCCAGCTTTTGCGCCTCTTTCAATTCGTTTATATGATGGACCGTAACGTTTCGTATGCCGAAAAGCTCAGTTTCTTCCTTCAATTTTTCAAGTATTCGTTCAATGGCTTTTTTCTGCGTCCTGACCTTGTCGAAAATGTCAGTATTGCCTTGGTCATTTACGGTTAGTATGGGATTGATTTTAAGTATGTTTCCGATAAGAGCCTGTGCTCCGCCTATTCGTCCGCCCTTCCTTAAATATGTCAAATTTTTCGGGGCAAAAAGAAACCTGCTGCATCTCAAAATATTCTTTGCTATGTCTATGACCTGTTCGAATGATTTTCCTTTAAGGGCTTCCTCCGCAGCCCTTATTGCGGCGTAACCCATATCCATGCAATTGGTTTTGGAATTTATGATTTCAAATTCTAGTTTTCCGCAGCTCTCCTTGACCATCTCTCCGGCCATTACGGCAGTATTGTATGTGCCGCTCATTTTATCCGAAAGAAATATCCCTAAAACCTTTTTTCCCTTTTGGTCACATTCTGAATATATGTCGATAAACTCCTTGACCGGAGGCTGCGAGGACTGCGGAATTCTATTTTCTGCTTCCATAAGCTTGTAAAATTCAACGTTTCCGATTTCTGTCTCCTTGATTTGCTTTTCTCCGAAAGTGAAGCTCAGCGGAATTATTTTTATGTTCAATTCATCAGCAACTTTTTTTGGTATATTGCTTGTGCTGTCTGTAATAACTTGTATGTTCACCTTGTGTCCCCCTTGCTCTTTCAAACAAATTTCTCTGTAATGTTTTTACTTTCATCCACACGATAAAGTCTTTGCGTTGGATAAGCCAAATCTATGTCCGGATTGGCATTAACCATATCCAATACATCCTCCCATATTTTTTCACTTACATCCCTTCTGTTTCTAGGCTTGCAAAGATGTCTTATCGTGAGTGCCACACCGCTGTCCGCCACTTCAGTATATACGATTGGTGTCAAATGATTGTAAAAAATCATGAATTTTCGGGATGCTTCCTTGACGCTCTTGCCCGCCTCTTCCGTCAGATGCATTGTGTGGGCTTTTGCGATTTTTTCCAATATTCCTTTTGCTTTTCTCCAATCGCTTTCAAATGTTATTGTGACTCTGATTTCATTCCATATATATTTGAATCCTTTGCTGTAGTTTGCAAGACTTTTCGTGAAAACCATGCTGTTTGGAATATGCACTATTCTTCCTGTGCTTTGGTCCGCTCCCGCCCAATTGTTTATTTCCAGAAGTGTAAATTGGAAAACCCTTATGTCTATTACGTCTCCCGATATTGAATTTATTTCAATCCTGTCGCCAACTTCAAGCGGTCTTTTGACTACTATGAACAGCCATGCGGCAATGTCCGAAATGGGATCTTTGAGTGCAATCGCCAAGCCTGCCGAAAAAATCCCGAACAGGGTCGTGAATGATTCTATGCCTTGGAACCAAATTCTCGCTATGAGCAGAATTGCAACTAAGTACACAAAATATGTTATCACTTTTCTTATCTTGTAGCTGGCATGATGTCCTTCGATTCGCCCGGTGATCAGTTTTGTCAGCACGCGGCCAAAAAGCCAGGCAATGCAGAATATCGCCAGACTGATCAAAAGTTTTATTCCTGAATCATAGCTTATTCCTGTCGCTTCATTAAATTGCTCAATCAACGATTTCATTGGAATCATTCCTTTTTATCATTTGTTTTGTGTTTCCTTCAATTTAGCCAGCTCATCGATTTTTTTCTCAATCCTCACAAGTGCGTTTTCTTCGCTTTTGCCATTCGCTATGTTTTCGGAAAGTCCCGAAAAATTCTTGTCCAGATTCTTTTTCATATCCTCTGTCGCTTTTGCCATTTTGCTGATTTCTTCAAAGACAATGCTGTTGGCTCTTTCCATTGTACTTTCAAGTTTTCTTGTGGATTCAGTGAATCTTTTTAAAAACCGGTCGTTTTCTGATTCGAGAAACATAGAAAGAAGCCTGCTCGGATCGAGGATCTCGTTTAATCCGTATCCCCTTATCTTATAAGTCCCTCCCGCCGTGCAATATGGTTTGTTCTTGCCCGGCAATATCTCGATTCTGAAAAAAGGCTTCATCTTCAAATTCTCCACATATATTTCCATATCCACCTTGGGAATGCAGCTGTTGGCCTTGCTGAGTATGTTGAGCCTTTCCTGGTCTCCTATATCGCAGCCGATTATTTTCCCTCTCTGCCTGTTTTTTTCACCCGTATCCTCTTTGACTCCTATTAGAATGGTTCCTCCATGCTCAGAGTTCGCAAAAGCCACAATATCCGAAGAGTCAAGCCCTCCGACACTTTGCTTGAATTCTATTTCATAATTTTCCTCGGCGTCAAGGATCTGTTTGGTTCTCTTTGTGATAACGTCGAATACATTGCCGTCTGTCATGGTATCAATCCTTTCATGTCTATGCTTTCCTCTGTTTGACTTCGCCCTTTCTGTAGGCTGCCAGAAGCAGGCTTAAAAGTTCAATCTGTTTCTTGAGTTCTTCTCCGACATCCGTGTCTTCAACGCTTTTTCTCCGTGCCGTCTTCTCCAGAACCGTGGTTGTGGATATCATGTCTTTTTCTTCATTTATGGCCTCTTCTATGGATTCGAAAGGCTCGTGGCAAGCAAGAAGCAATCCATATGAATTGTATATCAATGTATAGCCCGCAGTTCCCGTTGTCGCCTGATACGCTTTAGAAAATCCGCCGTCTATAACAAGGAGCTTACCGTCGGCCTTTATGGGGCTCTCTCCGTCTTTTCTCTTTACCGGAACATGTCCGCTGACTATGTGCGATGTTTGCGGATCCAAACCGAACTCGACGAGTATTCTTTCCGCCGCATCGAGGTCGTCCCTGAGTGCGTAGTAGCTGTTCTTGGCCTCGGCATGTGTCTTTTTGTCATCTATGAAGTATCTTTCAAATGTCGTCATTTTATCTTTGCCGAAGAGCGGTGAATTCTCTCCGCACCACATATACCACATTGCATCCCTGGCGTATGAGCGTTCGGGAGAACCTTCCCTGTTGTAGAAAGCCTGCCTCGCCAGTTCGTCGCATTTGTCGAGAAGGCTCTTGCCTTTGTAGCCGCTGCCTTCGATTGGAATATTTCTAAAGCTTCCGTCCTCGTTCATGGGAATGCATGCATGATAGAGAAGATTTGAGTTGTATTTCAAATACATGCTTCCCTTTGTATACATCAATTCCATGTGCTTTTGCAGCTTCTCGCTGTTTATGAAGGAATGCGCCAGTTTTTCAATAACCTCGCTTTCATCTTCAGTGAGGGAATACGGGTCTTTTGGATTCACTGTCGGAAAAGCAGTGTCATTCATCGGATAGTATTGCCCCCCGATTTCAACCATGCCGGCATCGCAGTCCATCTTGCCCAAGAGCAAGCGGTTTTCCATCTCGTATGCCGGATGTTTAAGTATCGTCTGCCCTTCAAGCTTGAATTGAATTATCGCTATGGCCTTGTGCATCTTGGATATCATGTCAAGGTCCTTTTGTCTGTAATTGGCATACTCCATTGTTTTGGGCAAAAATTGAAGACACGGGTCCTCTCCATATTTCTCAAGTGCAAAGGTAGCCAACGGAAAGAGGTTTATGCCATAGCCGTCTTCCAGTGTAGCCATGTTCGCATAACGGCAGGATATCCTCACAACGTTTGCTATGCAGGGCGCAGACCCGCAGGCAGCCCCCATCCACAGAATATCGTGGTTGCCCCATTGAATGTCGAGTGAATGATGTTTCATTAATGAATCCATTATTATATGGGACCCCGGTCCCCTGTCATATACATCTCCAACTATGTGCAGCCTGTCGACGGCAAGCCTCTGAATCACGCAAGCTATTGACTCGATGAACTCGTCTGCCCTGTCGATGTCGATTATGGTTTCAATAATCTTTCTGTAATAATGCGCCTTGTCCTCAATCGCAAAGTCCTGATGGAGAAGTTCTTCTATTACATACTTGAAATCCTTCGGCAAAGCCTTCCTTACCTTTGACCTCGTGTACTTTGACGACACCGCCCTGCAAACCTCCAGCAGGCGGTGGATGTTGTCTGAATACCATTTATCGAGATTGCTTTCTGTTTCTTTTATGATTTCAATTTTTTCGGCAGGATAATAAAGCAAAGTCAAAAAACTTCTCATCTCGGCCTCATTTAGCGACTCACCAAAAAGTTCGGTCGCCTTCCTCCTCAGTACACCGGATGCATTTTTCAATACATGGGTGAATGCCTCGTATTCACCGTGCAGATCCGTAAGGAAATGCTCGGTTCCCTTCGGAAGATTCAAAATCGCCTTCAGGTTGGTTATTTCCGTGCATACTGACGCCACGTTAGGATATTGCTTGGATAGCATTTTGAGAAATTCAATATTTCTTTCTATTTCTTTTTCCATGGATATCTCCCATTCTTCCAGCACATGATGTTTTTAGGCAACATCTGCGCCTATGCTTCAATTGTCGTTCCCGCTTGGCCTTTAAGCGCCTCTATAGCCGTATCAAGGGAAGTTATTATGGCCTTTTCTCCTCCGCCATCCACAAAAAGGCAGCAAGCCTCTACCTTGGGCCCCATGCTTCCTTTTTTGAAATGGCCTTCCCGTTGAAGTCCTTTTGCTTCCTTTGTACCAATTCTGTCAAGGGCCTCCTGCTCTGGCTTTCCATAATTCTTGTATACCTTGGAAACATCGGTAAGAATCATGAATATGTCAGCCTCGAGTTCAATTGCCAAACACTTTCCACCGAAGTCCTTGTCTATCACCGCTTCTATACCTATCAGTTTCCCCTCTTTTTCCACAACTGGTATTCCCCCGCCGCCATTTGCAATGACAACACAACCGGAATCCACGAGCTGTTTGACCGCATTTATTTCAACCAGTCTTTTGGGTCTGGGCGAAGGTACAACCTTCCTCCAGCCTCTGCCTGAATCCTCGATCCAATTTTCGCCTTTTTCCTCAATTGCCTCCCGGGCATGGTCTTCCCCGTAAAAAGGTCCTACCGGCTTGCTGGGATTTTCAAATGCCGGGTCGTCCTCGTCCACAACCATCTGCGAGACAATTGTAGCTATCGGCTTTTCGATGCTTTTCTCCCTCAGTATGTTTCCAAGCTGTTGCTGCATCATATAGCCAATCAAGCCCTGACTTTCGGCTCCGCACATGTACAGAGGCATGGCCGGAACAATTGCAGATGCAGTATTGTTTTGTATCAATAGATTTCCGACCTGCGGGCCATTGCCGTGGGTCAAAATTATCCTATGTCCCATTCCAATCATCTGCGCTATTTGAACACATGTTTTTCTGACATTCTCCATCTGCTGCTCGGCTGTCCCCTGCTGTTTCGGTTGAAGTATTGCATTGCCTCCTAAAGCTATAACAATGGTTTTTATTTCCATGGGCATCCTCCGGATTTTTGTCTATCGATAATTTTCAACTGAAAAAACTCAATTGAGCCTTTTCTTTTTCAATCTCTTTCAGCTTTTCATTCACGACGTAATACGTTCCGCTTCCCGTGCCTTCTTGAATCAGCACTTCCTGGTCGACAAGGGACTTCAGTTCCCTGAATGCCTCGTCCCTGTTGACATCATTGAGATTTTGATATTCCCTGTTGTTTATGCTTCCGTTTTTCATTGCATAAGATACTGCGGCCATCCTGTCTTCATCGATTTTTAAATTCATTTCTTCCAATCGCCTGATGTCTTCTATTCCCAGTATTTCCCTATTGCCCAGCCTTGCTGTAAAATCCTCAACCGAGCTTTCGAACACTGGCGGTTCCAAGCGATATTTTTTGGCTTCAGTCAACATTGTCCTAACTCCTGTTCCCGCATTTCTTATTTCTCCCATTTCCTGCAATATCCTTACTATGGAAGTGTTTCTGCTGTGTGCATATGTCTCGAGATTGAAATCCTTCTGCTGGTCTCCCAACAGCGGACCCGGACTTTTTATTTCGATATACTTGTCGGTCATTTTTATTCTTATATATTTGCCCAATGCATACGAATCGTAATCCCTGTGTATCAGGCTGTTCCATACAGCTTCCTCGATTGCTTCGAGTGGATATGCCGGCATTTCAACATGCTTGCCGCTGAGATATCCTACTTTTGCCCTCTTTCCCATTCTTTTTTTTATTGTCTCCATGGTCCTGTCCTTCATTTCAGGCAGTGTCCCATAAATTTTGTCAACAGTTGCATTCTCTCCGTTTCCAGATAAAACCGTCACATGAAGCTGCGGAAGAAAAATTTGGGGATTTTTCCCGAAAATCAAAAGGCCTGCCAATGTGGCCATTTCATTTTCACCCAATGAGCTGATTATACCCAATTTTTCAAGCAAATCCTTTTCTTCGAGAAAAACAGGACCGTATTTTTCTTTTATGGCATCCAAATAAAGGCTCAGTTTGGCGGTGTCCAAATCGTCTACGGATGTTCTTGGAACAGGTGTCAAATCTACATTTTCAGTCATTTTTAGAATAATGTCTTTTTGATAATCCAAATTTCCCCTCTCCTTCCCTTATTTTAATTAAAACACTTCATACAATCGTTTTTTCACATCTGAAAACTCAACTTCGATTTTCCGGCCATATATGAAATCTTCATAGGCATTCACCGGCAAAGTTTGACCGTTCCCATCCTTTTCCACCCTTATCGGGATGTCGAAAGTGAAACAACTCCCCTTCCCGATTTCGCTTCTCACTCCAATAGACCCTTGGTGCATCTTGACAAAGCCCTTGACCAGGGAGAGACCGATTCCGCTGCCTTCATTGCTGCTGGTGAAAACATCTTCCGCCTGGTTGAACCTGTCGAAAATTCTGTCGAGCTGGTTCTCATCAATGCCCGCCCCTGTATCCTCAACGGAAATGAATAGCCTCTTGTCCGCCTCCCATGCCGTTGTCTTTATATATCCTCCGGGTGGAGTGAATTTTATGGCGTTTGAAATAAGGTTCAGCATGATTCTTTCAATCTTTTCAACATCGCATGAAGCGATTAAAGGGGAGGAATCAATTTGGGATGATATTTCTATGCCCTCCGACTTGGCCAATTGCGTTACCGAAGCCACTATGCTCCTTATGACTTCTGCCATGTCCCAGTTCTTTTTGTTTACCATGTAGAAACCGGCTTCAATCTTGTTTATGTCAATCAGATTGTTGACCAGCTTTATCAGCCGGTTGTTGTTTTGTTTCATTATCTCCAAATGGCGTTTATTCTTTGTCGAAAATGCAGGCAGTTCTTTGGATATTTTAGCGTTTTTCATTTCCATCAGCTGGATTGTTCCCGATATTGCATGAAGCGGAGTCCGGAAATCGTGTGATATGTTCGCGAAATATTCTGTTCTCATCCTTTCATACTCGAGCTGTCTTTCAAACTTTCGTCTGAGAGCCTCGTTTCTCTTTTTCGCCGAGACGTCTCTCATGACACTAAGGAATGCCAAACCCTCGGAGTAAGGAAATCTTATTGTTTTTATCTCTACAGGAATCTTTTTTCCATCTTTCATAATTATTTCTTCACTTATTATCGGAAGTATTTTATCACTTTTTGCGATCCGCCTTAGTCTTTCCCTGAGAAATTTCTTTCTCCCATCATCGAAGAAATACATCATAGGCTTTCCGAGTATTTGCGACGAATCCTCCAAACCAAGAAGCTTGACTGCGGCAAAGTTCGCGAGTATATACTTTTCGTAATCATATACAAAAACGGCATCCGGAAAATTTTCGATTAGGTGGCGATATCTTTCGGCGCTTTTTTTCTTTTCTTCCTGGAGTAAAAATCTATCTGTTATGTCCCTCGCTATGCTGACAAAGGAATTCTTGCCCGCAAACGGAAATTTGATTGTCTTGGTTTCAACAAAAACTTCACTCTTGTCTTTCCTTATTATCCTCTGCTCTATCATAGGCACATCGACATTGGGTTTTTCCAATTGTTGCAACCTTTTTTCCATGTCGGAAAAATGATCGGGTTCCACATATGTGTATATGCTCTTTCCTTCCACATCTCCCGGCGACATTTCTCCGAGGAGTCTGGCGCCTGACTCGTTGGAATAGAGATATTTTTTCCAGTCATATATCAGAACCGAATCGGGTAGAAAATCAAGGAGTCGCTTCAACTGCCTATCATTTTCCATCAATCTTTTTTCGTTTTCTCTTTTTTCTGTGATATCCCTTATTATGCTTATATATCTGTCCTCGACTTCAAGCTCATACGAAATAGACCTTATTTCGAGTATTCTCACAGTTCCTGCTTTCGTCTTTGTCACTCTTTCAACCAGAGGCACATTGCCCCCTGCGAGGATTTCATCCCGCCTTTTTATGGCATCAACCGCTGCCTCAGGTGTTAAAAAGCTCAAAAAATCTTTGCCTTCCAGCTCTTCCGGCGATTCAAAGCCCAAAATTGACGCAGCGCTTTTATTCGCCAACTCGATAATCGACTCCCCCTCGGGAAAATGCTGTATCAAAACTCCGTCAGGCAATCCCTCAAGCAGGTTCTTGTAGTTTCTTTCAACCTCGTGCATCGAGTTCTGCGCCGTTTTTCGCTCAGTCAGGTCCCTTGCCCATGATATGAGAACCCTTTTGCCGTCAATCATGAATACCCTGCTGTTGACCTCGACAGGAATTGTTTCGCCATCCTTGGATATGAAAACCGTTTCAAAGGTTTTTGACCAGCCGTCCTCAATTCCTTCAAAAATCGTTTTCACTTTTTTTCTGAAGTTTGGGTGAACAAGAGCTTCCGGAGGAATGTCCGCCATTTCCTCCATTTCATATCCGAAAAACATGACCGCCGAATCGTTCGCTTCCAAAACATTTCCGACTTTACAGGCTTCATCTACACTGCGAAGCACCATAATGTCGTCAATATTGTTGAATATGATTGAATATTTCTTTTCTTTTTCCTGTATTTTTCTCCCCGCTTCGGTATAATTCATGTGAATAAACACAATTATCAAGAAAATGCAAAAGGATGCAATCAAATTATAGATATAATAATACTTGTTGGAATAAGGGTAACTGAAAGTAAATGAAGAAATGAATGCAATCAGGGCGACGATCAAAACACCCGTTATGACTCTGGCCCTTAACACATGGTTGGGGTTTTTCTTGCCTTCTGTCCTTTTCGTTTTTTCAAACATGTTATGACCCTTTCCGGCTTTTAAAGCATTATCTCACTCTGCAGTCCCAATCTATCTTTTTTTTAAATAAAAATGTCAAGTTTATACTTCTATTTCCTTAGTCTGTTTTCCTTCATGTTGTCAAAAGTTCTCAGCAAGCTGGATAAACTTTTAAAGTAATTGTATAATTGAACTATAAATATCACGGGAGGATGAAATGAAAAAATTGTTGTTGATTGCAACAGGCGGCACAATAGCCTGTTCGGAGGGGACAAAGGGCTTGGCGCCTTCAATGTCGGCCTCTGACATACTTTCCTATGCTTCCGATTCAATAGATGGTTGCTCCATAGACGCATTTCAACTTTTCAACATAGACAGCACCAATATGCAGCCAGAATATTGGCTGGACATAATGAAAATGATCAAGGACCGATATGAGGAATATGACGGATTCATAGTCACGCATGGAACCGATACAATGGCTTACACCTCAGCGGCTCTCTTTTATCTTATTCAGAATTCGGCAAAACCGATAGTAATAACAGGAGCCCAAAAACCTATCTCCTATGAAAAGACCGATGCCAGAAAAAATCTCACCGACGCAATCTGTTTCGCCCGGGAAGGAATAGGTGGAGTATATCTCGTTTTTGACGGCAAAGTCATAAGCGGATCCAGAGCAGAAAAATTGCGCACCGAAAGCTACAACGCTTTTGAGAGCATCAACTATCCATTTATTGCAAAAATCATCGAAAACAAGGTGGTCTACAACAAAAAAGCACAAATACAGAAAAAAAGCCAAAAGACTTTATTCAGCAATTCTCTAAACTCAAATGTTTTCCTTATGAAACTTGTTCCGGGTTCAAATCCTCATCTGCTCAATAAGATTGCAAATGACTATGACGGATTCATAATAGAAAGCTATGGAAGCGGAGGAATACCTTTTGAAGGGAATAGAAATTTTTTGGAAGCCATAGAATCATTGACCTCAATGGGAAAATCCGTCGTCATAACCACTCAGGTAACTTTGGAAGGCAGCAACCTTACGATTTACGAGGTTGGAAAAAGAGCCCTTGAAAGCGCTGTTATCCCGGCCTACGACATGCCAATAGAAGCAGTTGTAACAAAACTCATGTGGACGCTTGGGCAAAGCAGGAATCAGGAAAAAATCCGGCAGCTTTTTCTCACCCCTATTGAAAACGACATAGTAGTTCTTGGTTCAGAATGATTACAGATTCCGATTTCTTTGTTTCTCGATAAAAAACGCAAAAAAATACCGAAGCAATGACTTGCCTCGGTATTTTTGTTTTAAAAAAACTAAAATACTTTTAATACTTCTCGTATGGATTTCAAAACATAATCAACTTCTTCAATTGTCGTGGCATATCCCAGGCTGAATCTTACTGTGCCCTGCGGGAATGTGCCCAGTGTCTTGTGCGCGGCAGGAGCGCAATGCAGCCCGCATCTTGTGCTTATTCCGTATCTTTTGCTCAGTTCATGTGCAATAATCGCATTGTCCCTACCAGTGAAGTCGAGTGAAACCACCGCCGTTCTCCACGAAAGGTCTTTTCTTCCAATAAGGGAAACCTCCGGTATATCGCCCAAGCCTTCAATGAATCGTTTTGTCATTTCAAGCTCGTGTGCGGCTATTTGCTCAACTCCCGTCTTTACAATGTAGTCAAGCGCTGCATGAAGCCCAAAAATTCCTACAACATTGGGAGTTCCCGACTCGAATTTGTCGGGCATGTATGACGGTTGCTCCTCCATCTCCGAAAGGCTGCCCGTGCCCCCTTCAATAAATGTCGAAAGTTTTTCCGCCAGACCGTCTTTTATTGCAAAACCGCCTGTTCCCTGCGGGCCAAGAAGGCTTTTGTGTCCTGTAAAGGCTATGGCATCCGCACCGAGCCTCTGCATGTCGACATTCAAAAACCCGGCTGTTTGTGCCGCATCGATTATGAAGGGTATTTCTTTTTCTTTGCAAAAGGCCCCTACTGATTCAAGGTCCAGAACCGTTCCGGAAACGTTTGAGCCGTGAGTCATCACTACAGCCTTGGTATTTTTTTGTATTTGTCTTTTGAAATCCTCTATATCGAGATTGCCCTCGGAATCGCACTTGGCTCGACTGAAGGAGACTCCCCTGTCCCTTAGGGCCATCAGCGGCCGCATCACCGCATTGTGTTCAACGGAAGAAACCACCACATGGTCTCCCCTCCCAAGCAGCCCTTTGATAATCACATTGAGGCTTTCTGTTATATTCTTAGTGAAAACCACATTCTCTGGTTTGTTGAAATTGAAGAGCCCGGCAATCATTTCCCTTGTCTCGAAAACAATGTTTTCGGCTGAGAATGCGCTGTCGTAAGCCCCCCTGTTCACACTGCATCCAACTTCGTTTATGTAACTGTTCATTGCTTTGCCAACTCCCGGGGCCTTCGGAAAAGAAGTAGCACCGTTGTCCATATAAACATTATTATTCATTGAATCCTCCTCTCGCAAACATTCGCTAATATCCATTATAATACAAAAAGTGCTTTTTTTTATTGTCATAGCTTTTTTTTATACTAAAGAAGCTGTCATTGATAATCATTATTTTTACTGCGAGCATATCATTGTTAAAATTAGAACGCAATCAAATTACATATATCGAAAGGAGTCAACAAAATGCAAAGCAAGAAAGGAATAATCGCAACGGGTGCGGCCATAGGTCTGATGGCAGTGTTATTGGTCAAAATAGGCAATCCCGCAAACATGGGCTTCTGCATAGCCTGTTTCATTCGCGACATCGCAGGGGGACTAGGTCTTCACCGTGCAGCCGTCGTTCAATATTTGAGACCTGAAATAATGGGGCTGGTGCTTGGAGCCTTCATCGCCTCCAAGGCAGGAAAAGAATTTTCTTCACGCGGAGGCTCATCGCCGATGACCCGTTTTTTTCTTGGCATCATTGTCATGATAGGCGCTCTGATGTTCCTGGGATGCCCTCTTAGAATGATTCTAAGGCTCGCAGGCGGAGACTTGAACGCGCTTGTCGGAATAGTCGGATTTGTGGCCGGAATATACATAGGTGTCTTGTTCCTGAACAAGGGTTTCAGTTTAAAAAGAACCTACAAATTACCCGATTTCGAAGGTTACTCATTCCCTGTTTTCAACGTTTTTCTTATGATTCTACTCGTCGCATCTCCGGCATTCGTAATATTCAGCGAATCCGGACCGGGATCAATGTATGCGCCGATAGCAATGGCTCTTGCCGCCGGACTTGTTGTAGGTTTCCTCGCACAAAAATCCAGGCTGTGCTGCGTGGGCGGAACACGCGATATGATTCTTTTCAAGGACAATTACCTTTTGCTCGGATTCCTTGCAATTTTTGTTTTCGCGGCAATAGGAAATATGGCAACTGGAATGTTCTCTCTCGGCTTTGAGGGTCAACCCGTCGCACACACTGACGGACTTTGGAATTTTCTTGGAATGGCAGTAGTGGGATGGGGTTCTGTGCTTCTTGGAGGATGCCCTCTCAGGCAGCTCATACTTGCAGGAGAAGGAAATGCCGACTCCGCAATAACATTTTTTGGCATGCTTGTCGGTGCTGGATTCGCGCATAACTTTTCGCTTGCCGCCAGTCCAAAAGGAGCAACGGTAAACGGCCAGATAGCTACTGCCGTATGCATCGTCCTGCTGCTTGCAATCTCTGCGGCAAACATTGAAAAAACACCCTTCAAATCGAAAGGAGACTTGTCATGAACAAAATAGATACAAGAGGCATGTCCTGCCCGCAGCCTGTGCTTATGACTAAAAAAGCGATTGATAATAGCCCGGAAGGCCTTGAAATATTGGCTGGCGACAATACCGCAAAAAACAATATAAAGCGTTTCCTCGAATCGAAAGGTTTTTCTGTGGAAATCGAAGAAGCAAATGAAGAATTTCTTCTAAAGGCAACAAAATAAAATGACCTATACTGTAGTGTTTTTCACCCACTCGGGCGCAGTCAAGTTCGACAGGCACATGAAAAAATTGGGCTTTTTCTGTGAACTGATGCCGGTCCCGAGGAAACTCAGCTCCAACTGCGGAATAGGAGCCAGAATCGAGTATGAAGGAGATCTTGACGACATCATCTCGACAGATACCGAAAAAATTTTCAAGCATGTTGAGGAATCATTTGAAGTCGCATATTCCGCCGAATAAACTAAAAAGCCTCGCCCGGTTAATTGATTGGGCGCGGCTTTTTTAAATTTCATGCCTCAATTTTGCATCTTTTATTTATGAAGGCTTCAATGCTTTTTTCACTTCCCGGTGCTTGGGCGAAATAGCCCTGATACATATCGCATTGATATCTTTTCATGATTTCAAGCTCCGCTTCCGTTTCAATACCTTCTACAATAGTTCCTGCACCAAGGCTCTTTGCCATTGCAACAATGGCTTTTACAATAGCTCTATTTTCGCTTTTTTGGTCGATGCCATCTACAAAACTTCTGTCTATTTTAACATAATCGGCATATAAGTCTCTAAGCTGCCGGAATGATGAGTACCCGGTCCCGAAATCATCTATTGATATCAAAAGACCCATTTCCTTAAGCCTCAAAAGCTTCTCTTTAAGATTGACGACATTCTCGGTTGAACAACTTTCCGTTATTTCCAAACAAACATTCCTGCCATCAAGCCCGTACTTTTTCAACATTTCGGCGATTTCTTCCACAATGTTTTCTCTTTCCATCTGTTTTACCGAAAGGTTTATTGACATGAAAAAGCTATCTCCAAGCCTTTCTTTCCATTTCTTCAAGACAGCCAAAGATTGATTCAATGCAAAAGCACCAAGCTGGTGTATTTCGCCGCAATCCTCCGCTATCGATATGAAAATGCCGGGAGCAATTTTTCCTATTACTGGATTGTCCCACCGCATCAATGCTTCGAATCCCATGATGCTTCCATCCATCGCCAAAATGGGTTGATATTGCATTGCCATTTCACCGTTTGTCAATGCCATCTTGAGTCTGCTTTCCAATTTAAAACGGTAAAGAGTCCTGTTCTCCATTTCGGATGTGAATATCAGATATCCGCTCGTTCCCGCCTTCTTGACTTGATACATTGCCATATCGGCCTTCTTAATGATTTTCTCGACTTCTTTGCCGTGTTCGGGACAAATTGCGATTCCTATACTGATGGAAATCTTGATGCTATAGTCGAAAATCCTGAGCCCGCTGTTGAGCCCTTCAATTATTTTCTCCATTTTTTCGCCTATTTTTTGATAGTTGCTGCAATCCGTCAAAACAACGAACTCGTCCCCGCCCATTCTTGCCACTACATCCTCTTCTCCAATGCTTTCCTTTATGTTCTTGGCGACATATCTGAGAATTTTGTCACCCGCATTGTGACCCATGCTGTCATTTATTTTCTTGAACCCGTCGAGGTCCATATAGCAAACAGCCAGCTTTTCTCCATCTTTCAGTCTTTTCATCCTGCTTCGAAGCTTGTCGTATAAAACTTTTCTGTTGTAAAGTCCAGTAAGGCTGTCCCTGTAGGCAAGAAATTCTATTTCCTTTTCTGCTCGTTTCTTTTCGGTAATGTCGGAATATATTCCGTATCCTCCAACCTGCTTTCCATTGAGCCATACGGGGTATGCCAAAATATCCACATCTATTAGCTCGCCCGATTTGTTTTTTCTTTTTGTTTCAAACTTGACAGTATTTCCACTGATGAGCCTTGACGAGAGTCTCACAGCTTCTGTATAACGACTTTTGGGTGCTATCAGGCTATTTATGTCCTTTCCTCTGGCTTCTGCTATTTCATATCCGAACAATGAGCTGAATCCCTTGTTTATATCGACGACCCGGTCCTCGGTGTCGGTTGTTACAATTCCCGATGGCGAATTGTCGAAGAGTTGCTTGAAATATGCCCTCTGCTCATCGAGCTCCCCTACAATATGTTTGCGTTCGCGAATGTCCCTGTAGTTGACAACCGTGCCGATAATTTCCCCGTCTATTATTATGGGATTTCCGGACGCTTCCACGTCTATGGGTTCTCCAAGCTTGTTTTTTCTCTTGGTTTCCACATTGACCGAAACGCCTCTTTTTATATTTTCATTGCACGCAATGGCTTCTTCCCTGTATTCTTTTGAAACTATAAATTCGTCAATATTTCTATTTCTGCATTCTTGCGCCTCATAACCGAACAGATTCACGAACGACTTGTTGATATCCATGACTCTTTGGTCCGAATCAAGCAAAGCCATCGCATCAAGGGATTTGTCAAACAATTGCTTGAAATACTGTGACTGTATCTCAATTTCTTTCTTCATGAGGCTTTTTTCCGTCAAGTCCTTGTAAACGGCATAAATGCCAAGAAGCTTGCCATTCTTAATTACAGGATTAATAACAATCTCGACGGGTATGCGGGATCCATCCCTATGTGTCCTTTCCGTCTTTATAGACAAGGGATTCGCTTTCATGGCTTTTGCTGATATTTTCTCGGCTTCTTCCTTTTTTTCACAAGGCGCAACGAGGTCGTTTATCCATCTTCCCCTGGCTGTTTTCATTGAATGCCCAAAAAGTTTCTCGAATGCCTTATTGAAGTAAACCACCTTGTCGTCGCTGGTAAGTAGAACCGTGGCTTCTGTAGAAGTATTTAAAAGACTTTCAAAATAGGCCTTTTGAAGCGCAAGTTCCCCTGTCAATCCGTCTTCTTTTCTGTGTTCTTGGTAAATTCTGTATGTTCCTACTATTTTTCCGTTTTCAAGAATCGGATGCCCCGTAAAATCGACATCTACGGGTTTCCCCCATTTGTCAACAAGTTTTATGCGCTTGTTTTGAATGCCTTTTTTATGAATATTGTCGCATATGTCTATAAAGCGGTACTTTTCCGAAGGGGGTGCAATCAAGTCATAGCAGTATTTTTCTACAGCTTCTTCTCTCGAGTATCCGAAAAGATCGGAAAACGCATCATTGATTTCCACAACCCTGTTCATCATGTCGCATATGACAAGGGGAACCGATACATGCTTGAACAAATCACCATAGAAATTCTCTGTTTTTCTTCTGAGCAGCACATCTTCCTTTTCCTTTATGCGGTCGAAAATCACAAATCCGCTGTATGCAAATCCACTTTCCACCGGGACAACCTTTAAAGCCGCTTCCAATCTCGAACCCTTGATTCTCAATGCGATTTTAAGATTCTTTTCCGATTCCTCATCACTGAAGGCCGCCTTTATCTCGGATACGATTTCTTTTAAAGGCTTTCCCCCAGGCTGTTTTGGGTCCATGTATTTCAAAAAATGTTTTTCCTTCAAATCCGAGACACTCTTTATGTTCAGAAGATCTTTTCCGCGGTTGTTTATCCATGCTACTTCCCCGTTTTGAAAAAACATAACGGGCATGACAATCTCGTTTAGCACAGTCATTTCATTCATTGCAGTCATCTCTATCATCCCAATCATCTCCCGACAGAATTTTAGCCCAAATGGAAAACGCTTTTACTCAATATGTCCAATCCTCTATTGTCATTCCGGAACCTACCGAAGCAACTTTCGTATAGGATGAAAGTTTGATTTTGGCTTCAAGGCAAGTGCAGTGGCATGCATGTATCTTTTCAATCTTGTTTTCTTTGAAATACTCTCCTGTTCTTTCTATTTGAGGCGAAGCGGGATCCATCAGATGGAATCCGCCTATTACATCAACTATGCGATTTTCTCCGGTGACACGCTTTGCCTGTTCGATTATATTGCATATCCCCGCGTGCGAGCATCCCGTAATAACCACAAGGCCCTCGTCCATTCTATATGCCATGGCGGTGTCGTCGACTATGGTATCGGGCTCCCATTTACCATCCCGCGAAACCTCACCTATGGCAAGCTTTCCTTCAAAGTCATGCTTTCTTTCTATTTGTCCGAGAAACCAAAGGTTTTCTGTCAGTTTAAATGGTTCGTTTGTAAGTGCCATTTCGAAATGCCTGCTGCATTTTTCTTCCGAAATCAAGGAGCCGATTTCTTTAAAATTTTCGAATCTTCTACTTAAAAAGACTTCTTCATGCGCAATAAAAAGGGGCTTCCTAAACGCTATGTTTTCAATTGTCCATTCATTCATCAATCTTATGTATGGATCAAGGCCCCATGTGTGGTCAACATGACCATGGGAAAAAACGACTTTGTCTATGTCTCTTAAATTTTCTCCCATTTTGAAGGCGTTTCTGACGAAAACGTCCGAATATCCCATGTCGAAAAGTATTTTTTCACCGTCTGCTTCAATCAAGAAAGAAAGTCCCGGTTCTCCTAAAAAATATCTGTCGATTATTGTGTTGTTGTCCGCAAGCACTCTCAGCTTCATTTTGCATCTCCCTTTATTCATTATTTATTGTCAATATATTCTATTTTACCACTATTCCGAATTATTTAAAAACCGTCCGACTAAAAAAGCGGTTGCTTTTGCAATCCGCTCAATTATTCTCTATCATCATTTTGTCACCATGCCGTGATTCTACTGCTTTCAAAGAATCCGGCATTTCATTTTGTTTGGATTACACACGTCAGTACCTGCCTTGAATTTCCTGCCACGGGGTCTCTTTGGCAATCAATGCGTAAAGCAAAAGTTCTGCCGAGGTAATGTTTGTGGCCAGCGGCACATTGTGAACGTCGCAAATTCTCAAGAGCGCAAGTATGTCAGGCTCATGCGGCTGTGATGTTAGAGGATCTCTAAGGAATATTACAAGGTCAATCTTTTCTGAAGCAACCATTGCGCTTATCTGCGCATCTCCTCCAAGAGGTCCTGAGAGAAATCTTATTATGCTCAGTCCTGTTTTTTCCTCTATCAATTTCCCCGTAGTGCCTGTGGCAAACAATTTGCATGATTCCAGCATTTTTTTGTTTTTTCGGGCAAATGCAATTATGGCGTTTTTCTTTTCATCATGGGCTATCAATGCAACCTGCATCTACTCACCCCCGATGTCTTTTATCCTGATCATAATCTCATCGAGCGATTTTCTTTCCCTGGGACTCTCATCCTCAATAAATATTTCATTGAGCTCTTGTTTGTCTCCAATTCTGCCAAGTGCAATTATGGCCAGAAAATTTCTTTCTTCTTCATATCCCAAAAGTTCCTTAAGCTTCTTTCGGCTGAAACCTCCCATGGCATGTGTTATAAGCCCCCTTCTATGCGCTTCAAGCGACAAGTATCCCCAAGCCGTCCCCGTGTCGAAATCGGCCCATCTGTTTGCTTTTTCGTTTTTGCGGAACGAAGGACGTGAAGACGCAACTATCAGAACAGGAGCCTTGTCGGCCCAAAGCCGGTTCCTGTCATTGATTGATTGTCTTACCAATTCAAGCTCTTCTTCATCAAAGGCAATATAAAATTCCCAAGGCTGTTCGTTGAAGCAGGATGGAGCGTATCTTGCCGCCTCCAAAACCGCCAATACGTCTTCATACTCTACAGGATCAGTACTGAAGGACTTTGGCGACCATCTCTCTTTAATCGTTTCACTGATATCAAAACTGAAATAGCGCATTCTTTCCATCTCCTTATTTTTCAAAATCAACATATTCGATTGAGCATTCAAGGGTTCTTGCCAATGCGTATATCCAATCCGAAAGGCGGTTGACATATTTGACAAGCTCTGGTCTTATGTCCTCTTCTCGCGAAAGCGTCACTATCCTTCTCTCCGCTCTCCTGCAAATTGTCCTTGCCATGTGGAGGCTGGCGGATCGATGGCATGAACCTGGTATTATGAATTTGAATTGCTGCTCTTTGTTTAATTTGTCAAGCATTGAATCGATTTCGCTCTCGAGGCTTTCTATTTTCTCCACCGTCACTTTTTCCGGAAACTTTGAATGGTCGGCTGTGGCAAGCTCTCCTGCAACATTAAAAAGTTCCCTCTGCACGTCCTTTATGGAAACGTTGATTGAATCATCGTCTATGAACCCTCTTGCCAATCCAAGTGCAGAATTCAATTCGTCAATCGTTCCATAGCTCTCAACCCTGATATGGTCCTTCGGCACTCGGGTGTTGTCATAAAGACTTGTTTCTCCCCTGTCTCCGCCTTTTGTATAAATTTTCATAAAACCGCTCCTTTCGCCATTTTAAGGCGTCTTCCATTTCGCTTAAAATATATTTCCCAGCAGGCGCGCAGTCGAAAAAGCCGCCTGTAGATTGTATCCTCCAGTTTCCCCGTCAATATCCAAAACCTCTCCAACAAAGAAAAGTCCTTCCACTATCTTTGATTGCATGGTTTTGCGGTTTATTTCCCTGGTGTCGACTCCCCCGCACGTTGCCATGGCAATATTGAATCCTTTGATTTTGCTTATTTCATATCTGTCTTCAGTTAATAAGCCCGCCAAGTGTTTTCTTTCCATCTTCCCCAGCTCCGATATCGAAAGCCCTTCGGATATGCCTGCCTTTTTCAGTCTATCGATGCAAAATCGCTCTGAAAGCCCTGCTTCCCTCAGGTATCTTTTAACTTTCGGAGGAAGGCTTCTGGACGCGCGTTCTGCAAGTTTTTTTTCGAAAGAAGATTTGTCATGTTCCAAAAAATAATTTATTGCCAGTATGTCTCCCGGCTCAAAATATCTCGAATTATTTAAAATCACAGGCCCGGAAAAACCGTCGTGCGTATAAAGCAACGCTCCCTTGAACGACCTGAGTTTTTTGCCATTTCGCCATAGCCCCAAACCGACTTCCTCAAAAGAAAGTCCGGCAAGAAAGTCTCCTTTGAAATCTTTGCAGACTACCGGAGCCAAAGCCGGCTTTACAGACACAATTGAATGTCCCAGACTTTCAGCGAAGCCGTAACCGTCTCCCGAAGATCCAGTTGATGGATATGACATGCCTCCTGTCGCCAATACAAGCAATTTTGATTGGCACGCAAGATTTTTCGTATCCACCCGGAATCCATTCTTCGTTTTTACTGTTCTTATCGCCTTTTCATTGCACAATATGTCGACTCCCGACTTCAGCAGTTCTTTTTCGAGCACATCGAGTATGTCTGATGCTTTACACGATTCCGGGAAAAATTTGCCGTCCTTTCTTTCTTCGAAGCCTATGCCTCTCTTCTCAAAAAACCTCAAGAGGGCCAGATTGTCGAAGCCTTTGAAAGCCGGTTTTAAAAACATCCCCTTGTCTCCGTATTTCCCAGTGAATTCCTTTATGCTTCCGGAATGGGTGAGATTGCACTGTCCACTTCCTGAAAGCAAAAGTTTTTTGCCGATTCGGTCATTCTTTTCAAGGATTGCCACTTTTCCCAAATGCTCTTTCATTGTGATTGCCGCAAACATTCCCGCAGGTCCTCCGCCTATAATCAAAACATCATACGATTTTTTCTTTCGCTTCAACTCCACCGGCTCTACCTCTCTTCATCAAATAATAAATTGGAACAATATACAGATAAAATGCAAAAGGAATGAATAAGCTTCCCACACCTATGGATGAGGCTGGAACCGTTCCCTTCCATGTCCCATGTAAACATCCTGGTTCTTCATTATTTGAAACACTATCACTATTGCGAGTGTTTGTGTACACCCTATTGCAGAGCCCAAAAGAATTGCGGCAATCACTATGGGAAAGATTTCCGCTTTTTCCACCCATAATCTAATTTTACCCTCTGTTTGATTCATTAAACCAGCCTTGTCCAATATGCCCGAATAGGCTGCCGATATCAAAACTATGGAAGCTATGTTTACCATGAACAATATTCCGCCGCTTTTCATTATTTCGGAAAGCAGTCCCGTCCCATCCATCCGAACATGATGATTCCCGCAATCAGTGGCAGCAAAAGATTGATTTTCGCCGCAACCGCTAAAATAAGCATCACAAATAAAATTATCGATGCGAAAAGCATATTCATCAAACCGCCTCCTGAAAGTCCCGCTTCAGAAATCGTACCACTGTAGAAGCAAAAAAAAAAGAGCCATAGGCTCTTTTAATAAATTTTTACTTCATACTGCTGTTTCAATTCACTTATTTTTTCCATGTAAACGTCTCTTTGCTTTTCAGATATGAGCCTTTGCCCTATTTCATTTTTCACTTCGTCATATGCCTTGACCGAAGCTTCCTTCCTATCCTCAACTTTGATCAAATGGTAGCCGAACTGGGTTTTGACGGGTTCGCTTATTTGGCCGACTTTCATTCCAAAAGCCGCGTCCTCGAATTCGGGAACCATTTTACCTCTTCCGAACATTCCCAAGTCTCCACCATTTGCATTCGAAGGACATTTGGAGTATTTTTGGGCGGCATCCTCAAACTCGATTCCACCGTCAATTTCAGCCTTTATGCTTTCGGCCTCTTCCTCGCTGTCAACAAGAATGTGTTTTGTGTGTACGCTTTCAGGCGTTTGGAAGTTGCTTTTGTTTTTTTCGTAATACTCTTCCGCCTCTTTTTCCTCAACACCCACGCCTGCGATTGTCTTGTTTACGGCATATTGCTTGAGTATGTTGGCCTTGACTGTTTCAAGCTGGGCCTTAAAGGCTTCTTCTCCGTCCATACCGTTTGCCATAGCATAAAGATAAAAGAGCTCCTGATTGACAAGTTCATTCAAAACATACTCTCGTCCCTTATCGTTATTGAACTGGGCCTCTCGCTCCGGTCCAAGACTTTTAATCATCATTTCCATTTCTTCTTTAAGTATTTCCCTGTTCCCTACTTTTGCCAAAACATTTTCATTCATTTAATATTCTCCTTTGAATTTAGTCTAATGACATGATAACAGAAAGCTTTATTCATGTCCATTTACAGAATCCATTTCCTTTCTCTTAAAAGAGCTTCTATCTTGCCGCTCTGCTTTGCAGCATCCACTCTAACATCGGTCATGTCCATGTAAAGGCGTATGGATTCCTCACACAAATTTCCGCCCTTCATTGCGAACACACCGTCATTCATCTTTTCTCCGTTTATGATGCCTTTTTTCTCCATTCCTCCAAGTATAAGACCCATTCTCATGTGGCCGTCTTCCTCTTCAATGAAAAACCCGGCCACTCTGTCCAAATTGTCTTTGGCAAAATGCTCCGACAGACATGCCTCACTGTCCAAATGGCTTATATCGATCATCCTTCCCCCTGCAAATGTAATTCTGCGGTTGTTTAAAAATTCCATGGAATTCCCTTCGCTTCCAAGGACTGTTCCATAACCCTCGGCCGTTTCCCTGTGGACAAGAATCTCCATGCGGTTCTTTCTGACTCTCCAGAATGAGTCTTCCGGCAACTTGAAAGTCATTTGGTTGAAAAGGGAATTGATCATTATTTTTTCATATCCCTTTTCATTGAACAACTCGCACATTTCGTTGAATGTTCCCCTCATAAATTTCACCTCTTTACTCCATTAAACCATAAATTGCCCAAGCCCGCCACCGGCTTTAAAAATCCCCGTAAACAATTTTACCGTTTCGAGGATCTCAAAATTCTTATTCAGCATCTCTTTTTCGCAACCTTTCAACATACCCATAGCCCTTGTATGTCCTGACAACTACATCCAGAATGCCGTCATTTGAATCGTATTGCAGTTCTTCTCCTGTATTTTCCTGTACATAGTATCTCTCGAGCCCATAGTTGAGATAGACACTATAGGACTTTTGAAATCCGCTTGTTTCACGCAGCCCGGAAATTCGCGCCTTAAGATAAACGCCCTCAGACGGCGGTTTTTCCAAAACAGTATCAATGGAGTGGTAACCGTTTTGATCGATTTTCAACAAAACATACACAAAACTGTCATTGTATTTTTCAGTGTTATAAAAAATTTCTTTCGAAAGCAAATCGTATGTTGCTCTGCTTATTTCGAGATTCAAATGCACATAGTCCCCGCGAAACAAATCCCTCGGGTCATATGCGTCTGTCGCAAGAAGTATTTCCTCTCCCTGGGCTTTTGCAACAAGAGGCTTGTAGGCAATACCTCCCAATATTAACAATGGAATAAGCAAGGCAAGTACAAACCCCAGACTATTCCTATAGTCTATTTTCATAACCTATGCCCTCCTTCTTTCTTATTCGCTCAAACGTGTATCCAAAGGCTATCAGAATAAGCCCTCCGATTATGAAGAACATGGATTTTGGCATAAAATCATAAAAACTGTCCACATAGTATCTGAATATCAATATGCAGACAAAAAACAAGCTGCTTAGGCGACCCTTTTTCGTATCCATCAAAAAATATGCCATCAGGACTATTCCGAAAACTATTGCTGTCTCTCCGCCGTAACTAAAATCAAGATCTGTCCATATGCCCTTGAATGTAAGGAAAAGGCCCGATATCCCCATAAACAAATTCCCCTGCAGCGCCAGCACCCTCTCATGCCTGGATAACACATATTTCATTGATATTCCTGATCCGAAAATGACACACGCCGCTAAAAGACCGCTTCCACCAAGCTCTTCAATGACATCTATGACCCATATCGCAGCCAAAATGTTTTCCATAAACATAAAATACGGATTATTTTCAAAAACAAATCGATTTACCGCATAAAAAACGATTAGAAGAGCAAGGTAGACCCATTCGATTCCATGGTAGTTTAAATTTCCAATGCCGTAGACAAGAAGCAGCGCATTGGCAAAAACGAATATAAGCTTGTCCTTCAGCACATATGCCATTGGCAGGACTCCCAGAGACCACAGCAAAAAACTTTTAGAAAAATGGATTGATATGTTGTACATCTGCTCAATAAGAAAAATTCCGGCTCCGAAAATCATTACGGATATATATACAAGGCTTCGCCCAGTTCTCGGATAGCTTTCCTCCAGAATTCTCCCACTTGCTGCAAAACCCAAAACACCCAAGACAATTATGGTCAGCTTGAATGAATTGCCAATCTCCTTCCAATTGCTTGCTATGAAACTTATGATGCCCAGCCCTACAAGAATGGCTCCTATCGTCAGTATTATGCGTATGTAGTTCATGCCCTCTTCACGGGGTTCGTATGCATCGACTATCCGCGTTCGGGTCTCATGGTCTATAACTTCAATTCTCTCAAGATAGGCGGTTTCATTTTTTATGAATCTATAACTTGAACTTCCAATCGTTTTCCTTTTCATACAATCACCTCGCCCTTGTTTCATTTTAACATATCGATGAAATTAAAGTGACCCTCAACATAAATTCACCCTCCTTCCACGCATGCAAACGTGAAAGGAGGGTGTTGAAAATCTACTTTATTGCTTGTTATCCTATCTTGCGGTTCTCCAATGCATTGTCCTGCTGTTTGATCTTCCATACACCGATTGTGCAGACAGGAACAACATAAAATACGAAGAAGCCCCATGTTATTGTTCCGTATCCTTTAGCAATAAGACCAATCAATCCAAATTGCGCGATTACCGCTCCAACTATAAGAAGCGTGATTGTAAGGCTTGTTGTCAATTTGGTCGGCATTATTTCGCCTTTTTCTTTGTATACCGAATTGATTCTTTCAGTAACTGCAAATATGAATCCTGTGCCTGTTTCGATAAGTGTACCGAAGAGCACTACCTGGAATGTTATTTGGAAGAATGGAGATCCCAACACTCCAAGTATGTGGTTTGTAGGAACTGCAACTGTTAAAATATCAGGATAAAGTCCAATCATGGCAAGATACAAAAGTATTCCGGGAACGATTCCGATTATTCCAGCCATTATGCCTGATCCTATCGCTTCTTTTCTTGTTTCTATGTGTCTTGTCGAGAACAATACGGCCGGTATGATTCCAAGATTGTAGAATGCGTATTTGAAACCGCCCATTACCCATCCACTCTTCATGTTGCCTTGGAATACAGAGCTTACGATTCCGTCGCCAAACTTCGTAAAGCACACTACCAGGAATGCAATGTATACTGCGTAAAGCAGGAAAGACCAGTACGAAAGAAATTTCTCGATTGCCTCTGAACCGTTGAAAACAAGAAGTCCGACGCCAACCATCATTCCAATGACTCCAACATAGTAGTTGAGCCCGAAGATTTCATTGAGTATGCTTCCTGCAGTCGATGCGATTACAGCAAGCACGATGAGGAGAAGAACGAAATAGCATACTTCATAGAGCCACCAAGCCTTTCCGAGCAGTTTGGTGAAAAAACTTCTGTAGTCATACGCTTTAAAGACTCTTGCGAATTCAAAAGTCGCGGCGCAAACAAGAGACCAAATCACTGTCGATATGAATACCATTGCTATGAGTCCGCCCAATGTACCGAAATTCAGGAAAAACTCTACCAACTCACGTCCCGTACCGTAACCTCCTGCGATTACAACAGATTGAAAAACGATGCCCGGAACAAAATATTTCTTGAATGTGTCCGATTTTACAAAATTCATGTGTGTTCCTCCTTGATCTTATTTAGTATGATTGCGATATTGACAAACAATTTTTTATTTCCTTACCACCCCTTTGCAGTTTCGAGTATCTCGTCGGGAATATCTCCGGCCAAAAACTCTTTCATTGATTCCTCTATGACATCGATTGCCTTGTCTATTTCTTCACGGGAAATCACGAGAGGCGGTTGGAATCTTAAAACTCCGTCTCCCAAGAAAATTATGATTACCCCTTTTTCCCAGCACCTGTAGCAAATTTTAGCTGCCGCTTCCCTGTTGCCGGCCTTGCCTGTCCTATCCTTTACGAGGTCAACTCCTATGGAAAGCCCCATGCCCCTGACGTCGCCGATGATTTCGTATTCATCCATCATGGCTTTGAATCGAGCCTTCGCATAGTCTCCGAGTTCTTTGCTCTTTTCAACAAGCTTTTCGTCCTTTATTATCTCAAGGGTCTCGTATGCGGCCGCGCAGGCAAGCGCGTTGCCGCTCATGGTAAACAAGTGTGCGGGAGCGTCCATCGAGTCCATTATTTCCCTTCTTCCGACTATTGCGCTAAGAGGAACACCCGACCCGATTGATTTTCCCATTATAAGCATGTCCGGAACCACATCGAAGTGTTCTATTCCGAACCACTTTCCGGTACGCCCGAAACCCTGCTGAACCTCTTCGCTCACAAAGAGTATTCCATTATCTTTGCATATTTCGTAAAGGGCCTTCATGTATCGGTTCGGCGGAACAATGAGCCCACCGTCACCCTGTATGGGTTCGATTATTACCGCCGCGATGTCTTCCGGCGGCATGTATGTAGTCATTGCCTTCTTGAAAGCGCCGAGACATTCGAGGCCGCAGGTTGCGGATTCTTTTCCGTATCTGCACCTGTAGCAGTCGGGGTATTCTATGTGCTCTATTTCTCCCAGAAGAGGTCCGATTTTTCTTCGCATATTAAGGCTTATTGCACTTAAGGACAGTGCTCCGTAAGTAGATCCGTGGTAGGCGCCTATGAATGAGACTATTTTTTTTCTTCCCGTATAAGCCCTTGCAAGCTTTATTGCTCCGTCATTGGCATCAGATCCGCAATTTCCATAAGCGACTTTCTTTTCATAGTCTCCCGGGGTAACACCAATAAGTGCCTCTGCGTATTTGACGAGAGGTTCCGAATACATGTAAGCCGCAGTGTATGTTATGTATTTTTCAGCCTGTTCCTTGATTGCGTTCACTATTCTGGGATGCGCGTGCCCCGTATTGAGAGCCGAAGCGCTCGAAAGCAAGTCTATGAACTCGTTCCCGTCGAAATCTTCGAGTATGGCTCCATGACCTCTTGCGACCGCCAATGGATAATACGGCATCCGCGCAAATTCAGGGTAAACCTCTGCATCCCTTTCGATGATTTGTTTCGTTTTTTTCAATTCAAAACCCATTAATTTCCCTCCGTCCAATTCTTCACGACCAATCTCAACCTCTCCAATAGAAGATCCGCGTCCTTGCCTATCCTGAACCTTACGCTATTTTTGCCGAGACCACCGAAGTTTTCGCCGGAAACCGAAAGCACCTGCACCTTTAACAATTCCCTGTAAAGGTCGACTTCTTTATCCCTATGCGTAAGCGTCATTATTGGAACCGTCGGACTCGTCTCAAGACTTCCCAGATTGTCCATTGCTCCAATGATTCTTTTCTTTGCCTTAGCAATTTTTTTTCTGCTTTCGTCAAGAAAACCTTCGTCCTTCAAGGCTTCAATCGCCAAAATCGTTCCAATGCCCGTTACGCAAAACGGAATTGATATTTTTCTGTAGACGTCCATGAGCCCAATCGACCCCATTGCATAACCTATTCTCATTCCCGCCATTCCGAAGCCCTTTGAAAAAGACTTCAATACCATTATGTTGCTTAGGTCATCAAGAAGATTTACCGCCGAATTGGCTTTTTCCATGAAATCTCCATAAGCTTCGTCAACCACAACACAAACACCCATGCTTGCGGCTTTCTTGGCAATTTCCGATATGACTTCCAAGGGAATTATCTGTCCGGTAGGATTATTGGGATTGTCAATATAACAGAATGCATGCCTCTCTTCAATTCCATCCATGAAACGGACACCATCGAACTTGCCGTTTTGTTCAGACATGTCCACCGTTTCATATATTCCTCCCATGCCTTCTACATCCATGCCGAAGTCCGGAAATTGAGGGCTGTGCCCCAGCACTGCAGTACCTTTGTCGATAAACATCTTGTTTATTTTGGTGATGGCATCCATGGATCCACAGGCCAATTCTATCCTTCTCTCACAAAGCAAGGCATTTTCGCTCCAATAGCCGATTATTGCATTTTTCAGTTTAGTATCTCCATGGGGATAATTGTTTACAATGTCTGCCCCAAATTTCCCCATTGAATCGCCCACGCCCTCAGGAAAGCCGAATGGATTTATTCCCAGGGAACAGTCAATCCAACCCGGTCCGAATTCTTCGGGTACATTCGCATAACTGTCATGCTTTATTTCGCTCAAATGCTTTCTTGTCTTGTACATCACACACCCCCCATTTTTTTAATTTATAATATGCAAATACTATGCCACTTCATCGACAAACAACTGCCTTTTCTTCAAAACCGTTGAAAACAGCAGATTCCCGCATTCAAAAAACACACTGTCATCTCGCAAAAGATGCGTATCAACTTTGCCCACAAACATTTTATGTTACATTTTGGAACACGGCATTCGACATTTTTCGCGTTTTCTAAATATTCGCAAATCCCGACGCGCACAAAAACCTGCCCAAAGGTCCATATTGCAACATCGTTAATTAATAATGAAAATTTTAAGTTTCTATTTACATTCCGTGTTGCATAATGTAACATGTTACATAAATGCAAGACACTATTTGTAAAGGAGTCCAAGCAATGTCCAAACTTTTATGCGAAACACTTAAAAACCTTACCCACAAATCGCAACAAATCAAAAAAAATAACTACTTGGATGATTTTTTCACCGGTCATATTTTCCCTTCGGTAGCAGCGGTATATCCTCTATCGAACAGAGCTTTGATTCTCATCGACAAGGATGACAGAATACTTTCCACTGTTTCACACGATTCGGATTTGGAGGAATTGGATTTAACGAACAGGTTTTTTTCATTTTCTGAATCAAACTCAAAAATGCACAAACTGATGATAAGATACGACAAGGCAAACCTCTATCTGCTTAAGAACATTCCAACCGCTCTGAACTCTTATGGGTATTCGCTTCTTTTGATATCCGAAAGCGATATCCCCGAAGCCTTTTCAGATCTTTCCAGAATGTCGGAAAGTCTTGAAAACATTGCTGTGGAAAACGAAAAACAAAACAAGTCCCACAAGGAATTATTAAATTATCTTGATGCCGTCGATGACGGCATTTCCGCCTGCGACAAAGACGGGAATGTCACTTACATAAATTCCAGCGCTTGCAAACTGATTGGGGCTGACAAAGAAAAGGTCATTGGCGAAAACCTCAACAATCCTCCTTTCAAAGACACCATACTTGTGCAAATAATTAAATCCCAAAAACCGCAAATGGACTTCGAATATGACCTGTATTACAGCGGAAAGCGTTCACATCTTATGAACTCTGCTTATCCTGTATTTGACGATGATGGAAAAATAATCGGCGCCATTGATATTTTCCGGAGGATAAAGCGATCTTACCAAATAGCCAGCAATATGGCCGGCCACAGGGCCTCTTACGAATTCAATGATTTCATAGGAAGCGGTCCAAAGCTCCAAAACAAGATAAACCTTGCCAAGGAATTTTCAAACATAAACAAGAATACCCTGATTGAAGGTGAAAGCGGAACCGGAAAGGATCTTTTTTCGCAGTCTATTCATAATTTCAGCGACAGAAAAGCAGGTCCTTTCGTAGCAATAAACTGCGCAAACTACCCTATAGATCTTTTCGACAGCGAATTGTTCGGATATGAAGAAGGCGCTTTCACCGGAGCTAAGAAAGGCGGCAAATCGGGAAAGTTCGAATTGGCTGAGGGAGGGACCCTTTTCCTTGATGAAATAGGCGAAATGCCTATGCAGCTTCAGGCAAAACTCTTAAGAGCTATCGAAACAAAGCAGATTACACGTTTGGGAAGCAACAAGACAATAACAATAGATGTAAGGATAATCGCCGCGACCAACAAGGATTTGGAAAAAATGGTAGAAAGGAAGCAGTTCCGGGAGGACTTGTACTACAGGCTGAAAATACTGTATCTTAAACTGCCTCCGTTGAGAGAAAGACGTGAAGACCTATATGAGCTTTGCGAACATTTCATAGAGCAAATCAATCCCGAAATGGAGATCCCTGTAACCGGAATTTCAAATGAAGCGCTCGATTTGATTCGCTCATACGATTGGCCCGGAAACATACGCCAGTTGGAAAACATTCTTTCCATAGCAATGTTCATGTCCGGAGGCGGAATTCTCGAAATAAGCCACTTGACGCAGGCAGGCCTCGAATGTCAGGATGGAGATCCTTACTTCAAAAAAAACCTTGAGGATTCAAGCTTGGATATACTGCTTGCCGCCCTCAATGACAATGGCTACAATATAAAGCAGACTGCCGAGGACTTGGGAATATCAAGAAATACAATCTACCGCAAGATGAAAAAATATGGAATCGAAAGAAAATAAAATAAAGCCTTCCCGAAAAACGGGAAGGCTTTTGTTTGGCACAAAGACTCAATTCCACTGACTCATTTGCTTTTTAATCAATATAATGAAGGAGAAAAACATGAAATTGCAGTTGTAACTTTTTTCATGGGATTGTAGATTCTGTGGCTTACATTTTCTTGTATGTAAATGCTGTCTCCCTCTTCGAGAACATATTTGTCTTCCCCGAGATAAACATAAAAACAACCTTCTAAAACAAAAATGCATTCATCCGCCTTATGGGACAGATATTCTTCATTGCTCCAGCTTTCCGGTTCCATATGAATATAAATTATTTCCATCTTGGGTCTTATTACTTTGTTTGACGCCATGGGTGTAACAAATTCATATACCATTGTACTGTTGGGCAAAGCCAGTTTCTTGCGTTTGTCGGCCTTTATCAAGAAATGGTCTGCATTTTCCTCTGAAAGAAAACTGTAAATCGGCGTGTCGAGAGCAAGAGCTATTTTTCTAAGTGAAGAAAGTGAAGGTTCAATAATGCTTCGTTCAATCTGCGAAATATAACTTGCAGTAAAATTTACCTGTTTCGCCAATTCACTTAGAGTCATGCCTTTTTCCTGTCTGAGCTTTCTTATTTTTGCACCTATCATATATTCCCTCCAATTCATTTTTATTGCCAGACTGCTTTATTGGCTAAATAAATAGTTCATGAATACGATATATTTTCATTATTATTTTAGCACAAAATTATTGATTTCTCCACATGTTTCCTGAATACACAGTCAATATCCCTTTATATGTCTTTGAATGAAAGAACTCCATGAATGGATTCAGCTTCTTTTATTGCCCTTTGCACGGCTTGCGCAACCGCATCCGCGGCCAATATGCCTACGGCATTTATATCGGCATGGACTTCACCCGTCGACATTGCAAATATAGAGTCTCCATCCAGCTGTGTGTGTGACGGTCTGATTGTCCTCGCAAAACCGTTGTGTGCCATTTGGGCTATTTTTTTGCATTTCGCCTTGTCAAAACTTCCATTTGTAATTACAACCCCTATTGAAGTGTTTCCGTTGAATTCTATTTTCTCATTTTTTGCCGTTTCCAGCACAATCTTTTCCGCATCCAGTATTCTCTTCCCGTCATCCGTCAGAACCCCTGCCAAGTATTCGTTTTTTTTCGGGTCAAGAACATTTCCGAATGCATTGACCGCGACTACTGCACCTACCAGCAAACCATTGCTTTCATAGCAAAAACTTCCCAAGCCGCCTTTCATTGCATATTCCATGCCTTTTGCCTTTCCAACGGTGGCACCGGTTCCCGCTCCGTGGTTCCCTTCCTCGAAACTTCCTCTCTCCGACGCAATGGATGCTTTATAGCCGGCTTCATTTCCAGGTCTTATTTTATGGTCTCCAAAAGCCAAATCAAACAACACAGCACCCGTGACAATGGGAACCCTTGTCACTCCAACATCGAATCCAATGCCTCTTTCCTCAAGATAACGCATTATGCCTCCGCCGGCATCCAAACCGAATGCGCTTCCTCCCGATATGAAAACGGCATGAACTCTGTCAACCAAATTTACAGGGTCAAGCAAATCCGTTTCCCTTGTTCCCGGAGCTCCGCCCCTTATGTCGACTCCTGCGCTGGCTCCCTTGTCGGCAATGATCACAGTACAGCCTGTTGCCGCATTTTCGTCTTCCCAATTGCCTATTCGAACACCCGGAATATTTCTGACGTCTGAAACATTAAGCATATCGCACCTCCACAAATTTCCCTCAACGGATTCCGCCATTTTTCTCAAAAATGTCAAAATGCCCCCCAAGGGGCAACGGATCGAATCATCTTTTTTGTAAAAAGCATTTGACAATCATTTCTTATTCCTATAGATCCCCTCTGATGATTTATTCTACCATAAAACCAGTTTCAGAATAAGCAGAGTACAAAATCAATATTCACAGACAACTTAAAATCCCTACAAAATAAAAAGAACCGAAAGAGGCAAGTCTCTTGTCGGTTCTTTTTTCAAAACTATTTTTTTATTATCAAGAAATTATTTTTTCTAGAAACGTCTTTATCCTTGGATGTTCAGGATTCACAAATATCTTGTCCGGCGGACCTGTTTCGACAATTTTGCCGTCTTCCATGAATAGTATGCGGTCGGAAATTTCCCGGGCAAAATTCATTTCGTGGGTAACTATCATCATTGTCATCCGTTCCTCGGCAAGAGCCTTTATGACTCCCAGCACTTCTCCGATAAGTTCGGGGTCGAGAGCGGAAGTAGGTTCGTCAAACAGCATTATGTCTGGATCCATCGCCAAAGCCCTTGCTATCGCGACACGTTGTTTCTGCCCTCCCGAAATCTGGGAAGGATAGCTGTTCTCTTTATCCGTCAGACCGACCTTTTTCAATATGGCTTTCGCCTTTTGGGCAGCTTCCGTTTGGCTTCTATTCTTGACAATTGTTTGTGCAACCATGACATTCTCAAGAACAGTCATATGCGGAAACAGATTGAATCCCTGAAAAACCATTCCCATTTTAGCCAAACCTTCTCGGACAGTGTTTTTGTCGATTGGTTCATCGTCGACCCTGTCTTTCCTGCATGCGATTCTTAGACCCTCTATTTCAACTATTCCATCATCAATCGATTCCAATTGTATGACAGACCTTAAGAGAGTGCTCTTGCCTGCTCCGGAAGGGCCTATGATGGAAATTATTTCTCCCTGGTCTACTCCCAAGTTGATTCCGTCCAATACTTTCAAAGGTCCGAAATTCTTTGAAACGTCTATTATTTCAATCATTTTCATGAATCCACCTACTCATAGTACGAATATTTTTCTTCCATACGGTTAAATGTCAAAACAATCACCGAGGTCAAAACAAGATAAATGGCAGCCGCTATGAAGAACGGGGTTATTATGAATTCTCTGGTAACGATTTCCTTTGCGTTCCTCAATATTTCCGCCAAGGCTATTACCGCTACCAGCGCAGTGTCTTTGACGAGAGTGATGGCTTCATTGCCCAACGGCGGAAGTATCCTCTTGACGGTCTGGGGTATTATTATTTTACGCATTGTCTGGCTGTAATTCATGCCCAGAACCTTTGCCGCCTCATACTGTCCCTTGTCTATGGACTGTATTCCCGCCCTGAAAATCTCCGTGAGATAAGCTCCATAGTTTAGTATGAAAGTCAAAGCGGCAGGAGCAAAAGGCCCGCTCCACCTGATTCCCAATACGGGCAACCCGTAGTAAGTGAAAAACAATTGGAGCAGGAGAGGCGTCCCCCTGAACACCCATGTGTACAAGCTTACCGCCTTGCTCAAAATCTTGTTTTTTGATATTTTTCCCAAGGCGCACATGAGTCCGAGAGGCATTGAGAAAACGGCCGTAATGGCGTATAGTCCCAATGTGACACCGCTGCCTTTCAATATATACAAAGTTATGCTAAAAAGCTTTTCCAAATTCTCCAGCTCCTATTTCAATACAATAGCTTCTCCAAACCATTCCTCGGAAATTGCGTCGGCTGTTCCATCGGCTTTCATTTCATCCATAATTCTGTCAAGCTCTTCGCCGAAGTCAGTGTCTTCCTTGCGATAGCCGACTCCGTATTCCTCGTCTGTGAAATAATCATCCAAAACCTTATACGTGTCAGGCTTCTTGGCGATATAATATCTTCCTACAATTTCATCCACCACTACTGCGTCTGTTCCTTCGTTTGCCAAGTCAAGCAAGGCCTCGACATTGTTTGAATACTTTCTTACTTCTTCGACCTTTTCGGCAACTTCAGGCTCGCTGTTCAATGCTATGTCGGAGCTGCTTCCCAATTGAACGCCGACAACCTTGTCCTCCAGGTCCGCTTTTGTTGCTATGTCCGAATCGACCCTCGCAACAATTATTTGCCTGTTGTTGAGATACGGTTTTGTAAAGCCCATTGTTTCCCTGCGTTCATCGGTTATTGTCAATCCGTTCCATATGACATCGATGTCTCCGTTTTTCAGGCTGAGAGCAATGCCATCCCAATCGACAGGTTTTACAACAAGCTCAACACCCATTCTTTCTGCAACTTCTTTTGCCAAATCGATGTCAAAACCGACTATTTCGCCTTTGTCGTCTCTGAATCCCATTGGCGGAAAACTGTCGTCCAGTCCAAGAACAAATTCGCCTTTATCGATAATCGCTTCCAAAGAATTTGGCTCATCTGCAACTTCGGGCTCCTCCTGCTGCGCACATCCTGAAAACACAGCCATGACCATGGCCAAAACCATCAACAATACTAGAATTTTTTTCAATTCAATCTCCCCTTCTCTTTTTATTATTTCAATTTACAACACAGATGTATTATACTTTAGCGGACTAAATTTGTAAAGCATTAATGTGAAAATGAAAAAAAGAAAGACCTTTCGGTCTTCCTCAGTCTTTTGCCGTCATCTTGTTTATGGCTACATAGTCAATCATGCCGATAACCAGAAATGCTATGCCCATGTATATGACGCCTATTATCTTTTGACGCCATCCTGTTGCATATAGAGCCCATCCTATGGCCGAAAGAATCATTATGCGTCCATGAATGCTCATTGCCTTTGTCAATATCTTGGGAAATTCAATCTTTTTACCTGCCATGCTTTTCCCGTATCCCAAGCTGATTATGAGCGAGATCAGCATTGGAGCAACAAGTATGGCAAAATCCTTACTCGTCATAATTCACGTCCCTTTCTATTTATGCCCCTCTTTTGGAACGATGCAAATGAATTTCAATCTGCCTTGTCCCATATTTCTGAACTGGTGGACAATCCCCGAAGGCACATATGCGTATCCGCCGGCTTTTATTTCGTGGACTGAATCTCCAACCTGTAGTTCGCCCCGACCTTCGATTATATAATTTATATGGGGCCAGTCATGCACATGTTTTGGGGAAAAACCGTCTTTACCTAATTCAAATTCTCTCATCACATGGTCCGCCCAACCTTCCTCCGGACCGATTAAAACTTTCATGAAAGCGTCTTTCGCTTCAGGATTCGCGACTTTTATTTCTTCCACGGAATCCATATTGGAAACAATCATGCGTATCACCTCGCAATTTTTTCTTTATTATACACCATTTCGTTGAATTCGGTAAAATCTTTTATCAGCAATGCTCTTGCAGGAGCCGCCTCGGCGGCTTTAATTTTGAGTGGCAATACGATAAAGAAATATTCCCCGGGCAAGACATTTCCAAGTTCAAGCCCTTCTATTATCAAAATTCCTTCTTCAAGCAACATCTTATGGGTAGGATGTCCTTTCTGATCTCTTTCTATTCCAAGAGCATCCACTCCCACCCCCTTTAGTTTTTTCCCTTTCAATATATTTGCCGCTGATTCATCGACGTAAATAAAGTCGTCAATCAGGGTCTCCAATGAATTTCGGGTCTTAAACAAAACAAAATCAATCCCCTCGAAATCTATTTTTTCGATTTCCTTCTCCGTAATGGATTCTTGGATGTCTGTAAAATCGATTACTCGGCAAAGCCCCAAAAAATTTTCCTGCGGAAGAGAAGCCGCATCGCAACCATCCTTCAGATAATGAAGCGGCGCATCGACATGAGTGCCTGTATGCAGGTTGATTTTGACAGAGCTTTCATTGAAGCCGTCCTCTTCAAATATTTTTTCCATATAAAACTCCGGGGATTTCTCTTTTCTGTTTTTATATACGGGCATCCCCGACTCAATCGGCATCGTTATGTCAATTATCTCCATCATTCCATCGCCTCCACTTCCCACCAGGCTCTCCCTTCTCTTTCAAGAAGCATTTCAGCTTCGGCAGGGCCTGATCCTCCTCCTTCATAAAAAAGCAATTGCCTGTCCCGGTCAAGATACCTTTCAACCGAATCTACGAACGCCCATGATGCGGAAACTTCATCCCACTTGGCGAATCGCGATTTCGACCCTTCTATCACATCGGAAATCAATCCCTCGTATGCCTTAGGGCTTCCATGTGGATCAAACGTGCAGCTCTGACAGAATTTCATGCTTACCGGCATGATAATCTTATTTTCGCCAGGCCGCTTGATGTTGAATTTCAAATACACTCCCTGGTCAGGCTCAATCAGTATTGCAAGAAGATTTTTGCCGCCCCTGTCCTCGTAATCGCCAAAATAGCTGCAGGAATCCTTGAATTCCACAACGATATATGCCGATTTTTCTTTGAGCCTTTTTCCGGTCCTGAGAAAAAACGGCACATCCTTCCACTCGTCACTTTCTATATTAACCTTAATGGCGGCAAAAGTTTCCGTCATGCTTTCCTCCGGTATTCCCGATTCCTGCCGGTATGCCATGTACTGGCCTATGACGCATTCATTTTCGGAGTCCTCTTTGCTGAACAAACGCAGAGATGAAAGCAATTCGGCTCTTTCTCCCTTTATCTCATCGTCGAGTCCGCAAGAAGGCTTTTTCATGGCCACAAGGGACAAAAGCTGCAAAAGATGGCTTTGAATCATATCCTTAATTGCCCCGTTCTTGTCGTAATAACCCCCCCGCTCCTTTATTCCGCTTGTTTCGGAAACGGTTATTTGAACATTGTCAATTGAATTCCTGTCCCAGAAGCCTTCAAATATCCGATTGGCAAACCTGATAACCATTATGTTTTGTATCATTTCCTTTCCCAGATAATGGTCAATCCTGTATATCTGAGACTCTGCAAATACCGTCTTCAGCCTTTCATTGAGTTCTATGGCCGTATCAAGACTCGTTCCAAATGGCTTCTCCACAACGATGCGCTTCCATGCCGGCTTCTCCCTGTTCCATCCAAGTTTGCGTATGGAATCCGAAACCGACAAATAGAGATTTGGGGGTATAGAAAGAAAAAACATCATTTCCACTCTCGGTGGCGGCAAACTGCATAGCGATTCGACCATTTCGCTCAATTGTACATAGGACTCTTCAGACTCCATATCAATACTGCAATAATGGACATGGCGCAAAATACTATCATCCGACCCTCTTTCAGGTTTGCTTAAATAAATTGATCGTCTGACTTTTTCCCGCACTTGTTCAATGTCAAGTTTTTTTCTTCCAACCAATAACAATGCGGTTTTTTCCCCCCATGCTCCTGATTCGTACAATCCATGCAAAGCCGGCAACACCTTTCCAACTGCCAAATCGCCCGTACCGCCGAAAACAAAAAATATTCTTTCATACCCGCTCGTTTCCCTCTTTTTATTTTTCATGAATCGGGTGTCCTCCGAAAACATTCCTTAAAGCAGCCAACACTTTCCCCGAGTAGGTCTCTTCCTTCATCGACCTGTATCTTTCAAGAAGAGAAAGCGAAATAACCGGAGCCGACACTTTTTTTTCCAATGCCTCCTCAACAGTCCATCTGCCCTCTCCGGAAGCATCGACCTTTCCTATTATGCCCGAAAGGTCGCCGTGGACCACAAATGCGTTTTTCATTGTTTCCATAAGGTAGCCTTCTATTATCGACCCGTTGTTCCATATCTCAGTCAAGGCTTCGAAGTTGATGTAATAATCGCTTTTCTCCATTATTTCGAATCCTTCTCCCATTGCCTGCATCATACCGTACTCTATGCCGTTGTGAATCATCTTGACATAATGGCCGCTTCCATAAGTACCTATGTAGCCATACCCGTTGGGCATGCATAATGCTTCCAAAACAGGCTGTATTCGCACGTAGGCTTTTTCCGTTCCTCCAACCATCATGCAGGCGCCACGCCTCGCCCCGGTAATTCCTCCGCTCGTTCCCACATCCACGAATTCTATTTCATTGGCATTCAGAGCCTTTGCACGCCTTATGCTGTCTTTGTAGTGTGAATTTCCGCCGTCGACTATTATATCCCCTTTATCAAGATGTTTTTCGAGTTCACCTATAATATCGTCTACAGCTGTTCCTTGCGTAACCATTATCCATATGATTCTGGGACTGTCCAATTTTTCAACGAGGTTTTCAATGCTAAAAGCCATGCCGGCACCGAAAGAAACCATTTCTCTCGACTTTTCATTGTCCCTGTTGTATACAGTGATATCAAAACCATGATCTAAAAGATTCAAGCATAGATTCCATCCCATTTTTCCGAGTCCTATCCACCCAATTTCCATATATAGCCACCTCCTATGTTTTTTTTACCCCTTGAATTTAAAAATACGCTCAAAAGTCTTATTTTGATTCAAACAGAGTGATATACTTACTGTGACGAATTTCTAAGGAGGCATGTCCATGGATTTCAAGCAACTTGAAGCTTTTGTAGCAATTGCAAAACATAAAAGTTTTTCCAAAGCTGCAGAATCGCTTTATATAACACAACCCACAATCAGCACACACATAAAAAATCTGGAATATGAATTGAATGCAACCCTTATCAACAGATCTTCAAAAAAAATCCATCTCACCCAGGCCGGCACAATTCTTCACAAATACGCCGTGGATATCTTGAACAAACGCGATTATGCAATTTATTCCCTAAACGATTACAATGGAAAGATAGAGGGCCTTTTGGAGATTTCAGCCAGTTCGGTTCCAGAAGAACATTTGTTGCCTGAAATGCTGAAATCTTTCAATGAAATTTTCCCGAATGTGCATTACAGGATTTCAAAATACGATTCGGGCGTAATCTTGAAAAAAATCGTTCAGGGAGAAATAAATTTCGGAATAGTTGGTTCAAAAACGGATTCCGGAAAACTGGAATACATCAGAATAATGAGCGATGAAATTATTTTGGCGGCGCCATCCACTGAAATGTACTCATCGATTGATGAGATCAATCCCGGAGATTTGAAAGCCTTCAAATTCATATTGCGTGAAAAGGGCTCCGGTACACGGAAAGCCCTTGAGGATGCCCTGTCAAAACACGGTATTTCATTGTCCGACCTTTCTGTAAGCGCTTTTATTGAAAACAACAGAACAATTGTCGAATGTCTTAAAAAGGACATGGGCATTACTTTCCTGTCGAAGAATGTGGTTGCAAATGACCTCGAAGACGGATCGGTCATAAGGATTCCGTTAAGGGGCATGGATATAAAACGAGACTTCTATTTTGTATACAACCGGACAATGGCCCTTTCACCTCTTGCCGAAGCCTTCAAAAACTTCGTGTTGCACAGGGTGGACCAAATCGACCTGCAAAAATAAAAAATCCCGGAAGAAAATTTCTTACGGGATCTTTTGTTTCATTTAAAATTTGTAGTGCTTCTTTTCATATCTTTCCAATATCAACTTTGAGACATACCCTATGAGCAGCATAAGAGTTATTAAAAGTATTGAACGTACGGGATTATCATAAATCGCCTTGAA